>PJUI01000123.1_pt1 | contig 41985 bp, 41 predicted proteins | sample 1512201 | NCBI WGS metagenome assembly PJUI01 (sample SAMN08177670, study PRJNA422409) | Feces metagenome, whole genome shotgun sequencing project. | isolation source: Chicken feces (2) enriched on wood chips | host: Gallus gallus | place: USA: Madison | collected 2015-01-15
AGGCATATTCATCGCCTATTCATCGCAAAAAACGAAACGAAACCCAGCGGAGCCTCTTTCCCAGAACTATCGAAAAATAGCCAAAAAACACCAAATACTCGGACTCGCATAGGATAAATATGCCGAAAAATCCCTGTTACGCAACGAAAGTTTACATTATGAAAAAGCATTCAAACCTGTAATATCCTGCCCTGTGATCAATAAATGGATATCATGGGTCCCTTCATAGGTAATCACAGATTCGAGATTCATCATATGCCGCATAATAGGAAAATCTCCCACTATCCCCATCCCACCAAGAATCTGTCTTGATTCACGGGCAATCTGTAAGGCCATATTCACATTATTCCGTTTTGCCATTGAGATTTGCTGAGGTGTAGCCTTCCCTTCATTTTTAAGCATTCCCAAACGCCAGGACAACAGCTGAGCCTTGGTTATTTCTGTTAAAAATTCTGCAAGCTTCTTTTGTTGTAACTGGAAACCAGCAATCGGTTTATCAAATTGATGGCGCTCCAATGCATATTGCACGGCAGTTTCATAACAGTCTATCGCTGCGCCAATCACCCCCCATGAAATTCCATACCTTGCAGAGTTTAAACAGGAAAGCGGTCCACGCATAGAATTTACATCCGGAAGTATATTTTCCGCTGGAATATACACATCATGAAAAACCAACTCACCTGTTTTAGATGCCCGCAAGGACCATTTATGCAAGGTCTCTGGCGTTTCAAAACCGGCCATTCCACGCTCAACAATTACCCCCCTCACCTTTCCAGCTTCATCTCGCGCCCAAACGACAGCAATATCGCAGACCGGAGAATTTGTGATCCACATTTTGGAACCATTTAATAAAAAACCGTCCCCCTTAGCCGTCAATTTCGTTTCCATTCCACCAGGATCAGATCCATGGTTGGGCTCTGTTAAACCAAAAGATCCGATCAGTTCCCCCGATGCCAGTCGGGGTAGGTATTTAAGACGCTGCTCTTCGCTACCATAGGTATAAATAGGAAACATCACTAAAGAGGATTGCACAGATGCAGCCGAACGAATCGCCGAATCGCCCGCTTCCAGTTCCTGCATAATTAAACCATAAGAAATCTGATCTAAGCCAGCCCCACCATACTCAGTGGGAATATAGGGGCCCAATGCTCCAATGGCACCCAACTTAGGCATCAAGCCTTCAATAGCCCGATGTTCCTGCGCCGCATCTTCAATAAACGGCTTTATCTCTGTTTTTACAAAATCGCGCACAGCCTGCCGTATCAGTTTATGTTCTTCGGACAGTAAATCGTCCACTTGATAATAATCGATATTGATCTGTTTTATCATGATATAGTCTACATTAGCTTATCTAAGATAATCATTATTTTCCACTGAACAATATTCAGTACAAACTTGATGATAAAAAATTTATTTCATATATTTAAACTATTCCACGAACAAAATAAACCAATATGATAAATGAAGCGCTTAAAACACTTGGAATATCTCCCCAGAATCCAGGATCATCAACAGGACAGCAATGGTTTTCCGAAGGGAAAGAATTCGAATCCTTTTCACCTGTAGATGGAAAACTTATCGCAAAAATAAAAGGCAGCACTAGTAAAGACTATGAGACCGTTGTTAGACAGGCAGAAAATACGTTCTTACAATGGCGTTTAATCCCTGCACCAAAAAGAGGAGATATCATTCGCCAATTGGGAGACAAACTAAGGGAACTCAAACCCGTTCTCGGAAAATTGGTATCGTACGAAATGGGCAAATCTTACCAAGAAGGCATGGGTGAAGTGCAGGAGATGATTGATATCTGTGACTTCGCTGTAGGTTTATCCCGTCAATTATATGGTAACACCATCCATTCGGAACGCCCCGGTCACCGTATGTACGACCAATATCATCCCCTGGGTGTGGTGGGTATTATTACAGCCTTCAACTTTCCCGTTGCTGTATGGGCATGGAACATTGCGCTAGCCTTGGTCTGTGGAAATACGGTTGTCTGGAAACCCAGTGAGAAAACACCGCTATGCGCCATCGCATGTCAAAAACTACTTTCGGAAATTCTACAAAGCAATGGACTGCCCGAAGGGATATCCAACCTGATTATGGGTGACAAAGAAGCTGGCGAGTGGCTTGCTGCGGATAAGCGCATCGCATTGATTTCTGCAACGGGATCTACCCGCATGGGAAAAGAAGTCGCTGTTACGGTAGCACAGCGTCTCGGCAGAACACTGCTGGAACTCGGCGGAAACAATGCCATCATCGTTACCCCGTATGCAGACTTAAAGATGACCATTATCGGTGCCGTATTTGGCGCTGTAGGCACCGCCGGACAGCGCTGCACAAGCACCCGAAGACTTATTATCCATGAAAGTATCTATGACAAAGTCAAAGAACAGCTAATCCAAGCTTATGGACAATTAAAAATTGGTGATCCTTTGGACACGAAAAATCATGTAGGACCATTGATCGACAAAGCCGCCGTAAAATCATATTTAAACGCACTGGACAAAATTAAAACACAAGGGGGAAAAATGCTGATCCAGGGCAAAGTCTTGGAAGGCAAAGGTTATGAAAGCGGCTGTTATGTAAAGCCTGTTATTGCCGAAGTCGAAAATCACTATGAAATTGTCCAACACGAGACTTTCGCACCGATCCTGTATTTAATCAAATATAAGGGCGCTATTGGCGAAGCCATAACGTTGCAAAACAGTGTCTCTCAAGGACTATCTTCTGCTGTCATGACAAACAACATCCGGGAAGCTGAACTATTTCTGAGTGCGGCCGGATCCGACTGTGGCATCGCCAATGTCAATATTGGTACCTCTGGAGCAGAAATCGGAGGTGCATTTGGTGGTGAAAAGGAGACAGGCGGAGGTCGGGAGTCTGGGTCAGATGCCTGGAAAGCCTACATGCGTCGCCAGACAAACACCATCAATTATACGACTGACTTACCTTTGGCACAAGGCATTAAATTTGATTTATAAACCATTTACACACAAAATTATGAGCAACGTACATGAAAGATTAAGCAAACATATATTAGCCGATGGATTTCCTTTGGTGATGGATATGGAAAAATCCCATGGTTCTTATGTAGTGGATGAAAATGGAGATGAATACCTCGATATGTTCAGCATGTTTGCCTCCATGGCAGTGGGTTATAATCACCCGCATCTGGTCAAACAACGCGAATTTTTAGGTAAAATGGCTATCAATAAGCCTGCCATATCAGATATTTACCCCAAAGAATTTGCTGACTTTGTCGACACTTTTGATCGGGTGGCCATACCGAAAGAACTTCCTTATGCATTCTTTATATCAGGCGGAACCCTTGCTGTGGAAAATGCGCTAAAGGCAGCCTTCGACTGGAAAACACGGCTTAATTTTGCACAGGGTATACAAAAGGAGGCCAGTCAGGTTATCCATTTTAAACAAGCCTTTCATGGCAGATCCGGTTATACGCTATCGTTAACAAATACACAAGATCCAAGAAAATACCTCTATTTTCCAAAATTCAACTGGCCACGCATCAGCAATCCAAAGCTGCGCTATCCCCTAACGGACGAGAGTATCGATCAGACCATCGCACTGGAAGAGAAGGCTATTTCCGAAATACGCCAAGCCATTCAGGAAAACCCCAATGATATTGCTTGCCTAATTATTGAACCAATTCAGGGTGAAGGGGGCGACAATCACTTTCGAAAGGAATTTTTTGTACAACTTCGTCAAATATGTGATGAAAATCAGCTATTATTAATTTTTGACGAAGTGCAGACCGGCCTGGGAATAACAGGAAAAATGTGGGCCTACCAACATTATGACGTTATTCCCGATGTGCTTGCCTTTGGCAAAAAAGCACAGGTATGCGGCATATTGGCCAATAAGGAAAAATTCGACCAGGTAGAACATCACGTCTTCAAAGAATCTAGTCGCATCAATTCAACTTTTGGTGGCGATTTTATGGATATGCTACGTTTTAAATTGATCTTAGAAGTCATAGAGCAAGAAAATCTTGTTCAAAATGCGGCTGAAAAAGGACGCTATCTGCAAGATAAGCTCCAAGAGATGATGAAAGACAAACCACAACTCTCCAACTTAAGAGGCGAAGGATTGTTCGTTGCATTAGATTTTGAATCCGAAATCGCACGCAATGAATTTATCAAGAAAGCCTACGCAAATAAACTGATTATGCTAGGCTGTGGCGAAAAAAGTATTCGTTTCAGGCCTCATCTCAATGTAAGTTATGAAGATATCGACAAAACAATTGCGGTAATAGAGAAGAGTGTCTAAAGAAAACTTTCATGATTCCTTTGGATCAACAACAGGCATGAAAGTTCTTGATAGCCTTTGAAAACAGACACTTTCAGAAAAAAAGCGAGTCAATACAAATGACTTCAATACACGATGCCTATTGACTCGCTTTTGTTAAAAACTACCGGTCGCGGCAGACATTTGGACGATCAGTATCGACCAGTTCCGAAATTCCATATTCATCAAAAAGATCCAAGAGTGCATCCGTCCCCTCTTCAAGTTTATAATCCATTTCTTCTTTATAAACTGGAATCATTGCATAAAAATTGATGATATTGCCATCTTTGGTCTTTAATTCTAAAAACTCTTCATCAAAGCTTAGCATAGGCGGAAGCAGCAACATACAACCAAATCCGGTATTTGCAATATCTTCGGCTTCCATCCCATTCGGAATTGTATGCCCATAACCCAGCCAGGTTTTGTACTCATGTGGGAACCGCGCTAACCGCTTTAAAAAGTAGACCGGCCAATAATTATTATCGTCCTGAAACTCTTCCTCTCCTATTTTCCAATCTGCAGGCAACACGACCATTAACTCAGCACGCTCATAGACTTCTTTATTTTCTACCTCGTCCGGAACATGCATAGGCAGATCGCTCATCCCCGAAGTAACCAAGATATGATAGGGATAGTTAGCGCTCGGTTTGATCCAATGGACATCGATATGCACAAGTTCTGAAATAATCTCATGGAACACCATATCAGGTGTTGCAATGTGCTTCGTCAGGTGTTCTTCTATTTCATCAAGATAAACACATTGCACCTCAGGGAATAGGTTTTTTGGATCCTTTTCCTCGGGTTGATCTTCATAGCGATATACTGTAGATCCGCCGGCAGTAATCTCTGTATCTTTTTTTTCAGGCGAAGATTCTTCAGCTCCGCTACTCATAATCTTTTTGACTTTATCCCAAAATGACATATTATCTTTTAAATGGTGAAAATTTTAGATCTATTTTGCTATTCAAATTTATTCAATCACTGCAACTACGGGTTGTCTGAATCTTGTTTTAACTGGTTTTCCTTTGACTTGTGCAGGCATCCACTGTGGCGACTTTCGCATGGCCGACAATACTGCCTTCGCAAACTCGGGACTCACTTTGTCAGGATTCTCGATTTCAATGTTACAGATCGATCCATCTTCGCAAACAATAAATTTCAGCACCGCTGTCTGCCGTGATCCGTATCGGGCGTAAGCTACGCTATCCATTGCACCTACTGTCCGTGACAAATCCAGATTATTCTGCAAGAATCTGGACCAGGCGACCACTCCGCCTTTAAAATAAGGAAAATCGTCGACATTCTGTACTAAGCTGTCTGCGGGAATATCGCGCTTAGCAATGACCTGTGCTTCTAGAGATGAGCACATTACCATAAAAAGTAAAATTGAAAAAATAGTCTTTAAAGCTGTTAACTGCATAATCTACCCTATCCATAATCGTACCATTTAACGATAGAATAAGATACTTTATTACTTTACGGTTTTTCTATACTAATTTAAGGGCATATCAACCTTCGAAACGAAGTTACCAGCCGCGTCTAAAAGAAAACTGACCGGATGCTCTGGGTCTTTGATAATTTCAAATAAGGTCAAGCCCCAAGGTTTCCAAAAATTTTCCAGCACTTGTCCATAGGTCTTATTCTGCCAATGATCAAATATTGGTTTCATCGACATATCAGCTAAGGGCATAGGTTCCACATACACCTTTTGTGGAGTATTCAAGTAGGTATAATCGGGTAAACGATTAAATAAATATGCTGAATAAAAATAACGTGCACATAATTCTTCAAACTGAATAGGGTGCAAGGTTTTTCCCTCGATTGCTTTCAGCACATCTTCGTGGTAAATATTATTGGTGGCATTATCCTGAAGACAAGCAACTACCGCGAAATCCTTCATCCGGATAGAGAAGATCAATGTATTGATTTCATCGCGATACATAAATGTATCCGGCGCATTCTCTACAGGTACAACGACCAATGAAAAGGGAAAGGTATTCTCAAATTCCATGGGCACAACCAGCGATTGCAACATCGCGTGAAGGTTTGTAAAACGTTGCGCAAGTGCCTGCGAAAAGTTCATGTCTTCTCCAGAAGCTTTTTGCTGACGAATTCCTGCAAGAATCTCATTAAAAACCACGCCATAGATGATTTTTGTCATCCATTGGAACAAGAGCAAAGGGTCCAATTGTTTCACAGCGTCATATCCCTGTTCAAATGATTGCTCAACAGCGCGTTCCATCTGTTCAATCGCCTCAGCAGCTGCCATAGAACAAGGTAGTTTTAACGATTTGTAGGTGACCAGATTCTCATCCAGCATTTTAAAAGGTTTATCTTCCAATTGAAAAGATTTCATCATCCACACAGGAAAAACCTGAATGGACTCTTCTTCCGACTGAAGCTTATTTCCCGTTAAAAAACAAATATCTGAATCAAACTGAAATTGTTTGAAAGGATTATACAAAGTTGTCGCCATAATGCAGGCAAAGTTAAAACAAATCGAAAAGTCCACAAGAAAAGCGAACTCTTATTACGATAAGGTGACTTGCTTTTCGAAACTTATTTTATTTTCAGAAATTTTTGAAAATTCAAAAACTATTAATACTTTTGATATGTTATTGGATATAGAAGTTATAAACAAGCTCGAAAGCTTCAATAACATGAGAAGAGTTTGATATGTTATTGGATAGAAGATGATCTATACAGGTCAGAAAGCTTGAATAGCATAAGAAGAAAAAACAAATAAAGTCAAATAGAAAGCATCATGGAATTACAAGAAGCAAAACAACAGTTCATAGACACATGGGGAGCCTTAGGTTCCGAATGGGGCATCAACAAATCCGTTGCTCAGGTTCATGCACTGCTCCTCTCAGCGAGTAATCCGATGTCCACAGACGAGATTATGGAAAAGCTGGTTATTTCCAGAGGGAACGCCAATATGAGCATCCGCCAGTTGATCGATTATGGTATCGTTTATAAAAAGCATATCGCTGGCGACAGAAAGGAATATTTTGTCGCTGAAAAGGAGGTCTTAAAATGGGCCATGAAAATCGCAGTTATGCGCAAACAAAAAGAACTTGATCCAGTAATGGATATTCTGAAGGAAATAAGCCGAAATACCGAAAAGGATCAGACAGCAGAAGGCAAAGAGTTTCACAAAACCGTAAAGGATATCCAGAATCTGACGGATCAGCTTGAAACAATAGCCAATAAGATTTTCAATACAAGTGGAGGAGATTTACTCATTAAATTGATCAAACTAATGATGTAGTATCATGAACTTTAATATCCTGGCATATACCATCTACGGCCTGTTGACCTGTTATATCATCCTTTGGGTCGGTCGACAGTTTCATCGAAATGGCCGGACTTTTATCGTATCTCTTTTTGGACAGGACACCAGCCTGGCTGATACGACGAATAATCTACTACTTATGGGATATTATCTGTTCAACATCGGCTATGCTATTATCCAATTTAGCTATTGGAACCAAATTCAATCCGTTGATGAACTGATCAGCAGTATTGCGCTAAAAACAGGCCGCTTGCTTTTTGTACTTGTTGGCTTACATTACTTGAATATGCTCGGTATTTACCTCTTCGCAAAAAGGAAAAACTCATTAAACATTAAACATTAAACATTAATATCATGGGAAATTTAACAGTTATCGGGTACTTTATTTATCTACCCATTGCAATAGGATTAACCTATTATGTTGCGTATGTGCTATTCAAAAATAGCATCGTTTACATGAATGATATCTTTGCCGGAAGACCAGAGGTCGCCAAAGCGACAAATAATCTCTTTCGTATCGGATTTTATCTGATGAATCTTGGATTTGCGCTCTACATTCTCGAAATCAGTCTTTACAAGCCTAGCATCCAGGAACTCATCGAACGTCTGAGTTATAAAGTCGGTGGATTCAGTATCTATTTAGGTGTGATGCTTTTTCTCAATATGTTTCTCTTTTTTAGAGGTAAACGCATTGCAAAACAAAGAAGAACGCTAAGTTCAACAATCAATCCTTAAATAAATAACAAAATAAACTCGCCATGAATAAAATAGTCATTGCTGGGGGAACAGGTTTTGTTGGTCAATATCTTTTCCAAAAATTCCGGGCATTGGGACACCAGGTTATTATCATAGGCCGACAACAGGCTGATGTCCTTTGGTCAGATCGTCGCGGTATTGCCGAAGCACTGGAAAACGCGGACTTACTCATCAATCTAGCTGGCAAGTCTGTAAATTGCCGCTATAACGAAAAAAACAAGGCCGAAATATTCTCTTCGAGAACAGCAACGACAAAAATACTCGGCGAACTCATATCAGCAGCTAACAATCCACCAAAGCTGTGGCTGAATTCAAGCACAGCGACTATTTACCGTCACGCTGAGGACCGTCCGATGACTGAAAGTTCGGGTGATATCGGAACAGGATTTTCCGTTGATGTTGCCACGTTATGGGAAAAAACCTTTTTCGATTTTAAATTACCGCAGACTCGACAGGTAGCACTCCGTATGGCCATTGTACTGGGACCGGATGGTGGCGTTATACATCCTTTTAAGAACCTGGTCCGTTTTGGACTCGGTGGCATACAGGGTAATGGCAAGCAATATTTTAGCTGGATCCATATTGAAGATCTTTTCCAGATCATCTTGTTCTTACAAAGCCATGGCGATATGAGTGGTGTTATCAATTGCGCAGCCCCCCATCCGATTATGAATAAGACTTTTATGGCGACTTTTCGACAAGTAATGCACCGTAAAATTGGTCTACCTTCTCCCAAATGGTTGCTGGAAATAGGTGCTGCTTTGATCGGTACGGAGACAGAACTCCTTTTGAAAAGTCGTTGGGTATTGCCGGAAAGGCTGGAAAATAATGGATATACCTTTAAATATCCGACGATTTCTGCTGCTTTGCAGGATATTCTACAGCATGGTTAAAGGTTTATAAGGTCAAAACGTGGGGTACACAACTTATCCCACGTTAACTTTAAAATTCTCGAATACAAGCGCTGCAGTAACAATAGCGCCTTCGTTATTTTTCACGCCTTTAAACTCGGAAGTCTTTCCTTTTTCCAGTAGGTTCTTCATTTCCTTTTCATCCAGAAAGATACCATTTAAGGTCCGCCAGATTTTAAAATCACATCCACGAGCATAGTGATCGCATTGTGCCACCTTATCATACAGCAGAATCAACCCCTTCTCACATTTCGGACATTTTATCTTTCCTTTCTGCAGGGGTTTCACTTCCTCCTGTGCCAAAGAAATCCGCAATGTCAGCAGCTCTTTGGTGATTTTGGCTGTATAGTCCTTAATATGTTTCATGAAAACATCGTAAGAAACCTTATTAGCACGCATTTCTTCCAGCTTCTGTTCCCATTTACCGGTTAGTGTTACCTTTGCAATGGAACGATCTTTTACGAGATGGTATACCGCCAGCCCTTTTTCGGTCGGAATAAGCTTTTTCTTATCTCGCTTAATATAATCGCGTTGAAAAAGCGTTTCAATAGTTGCCGCGCGTGTAGCCGGAGTACCAAGTCCACAGTCTTTCATGGCCTGACGCATCTCATCATCTTCGATTTCCTTTCCAGAAGTTTCCATTGCCTTTAGCAAGGATGCTTCGGTATGTATGGGTCTTGCTTTGGTAAAACGTTCGGCAAGCTCCAGGGTCAGGATCTGCAAGATTTCTTCGGCTAGTAGCTTCGGTAATTGCGCATTTTCGTTATCCTGGTCGTCGTTGTTCTTATCTTCATCCGGAGCTTCGATCTGTTCAGCAGAAAGACGCCAGCCATATTGTTTGATTACGGTACCTTTTGCGATCAATTCAACCCCCTGTGCATCGATTGTCACGGTAGTAATATCCTTTATACAGACTTCCGAGAAACTTTCGACCATACGTTTGGCGATCATATTGTAGATATTCTGCTGCTCTTTCAGCATCGGTCCCGGCTTTTCATCCGTCACCAGCAAGGCATGGTGATCGGTGACTTTTTTATCATCCACAGAGCGTTTATTCAACTTTGCACCGATCAGATTTTTGGCTATTGACGCGATAGATTCTTCTGCGGTATCAGATAGATGCTGAAAAAGCTCTTCAATTTTTTCGAAGACATCCTCGCCAATGTAACGCGAACCGGTACGTGGATAGGTGATGACTTTTTTCTCATAAAGTGTTTGCGCAATACTTAGTGTCTGATCTGCCGAATAACCATATTTTTTGTTTGCATCTTGTTGAAGGGATGTTAAATCAAATAATAACGGCGGCTGTTCCTTTGTCTCTTTGGCTTCTACTTTTGCAACACGAGCATTGGAACCGACAGTCAGTCTGGCAATGGTTTGTTCAGCGACGTCTTTTTTATCAATTTTATTTGAAGTGGCCTTAAAACTAATATTATCTTTTTCAAATCCCGCCTGAATTTTATAAAATGCCTGCGGTTTAAAGTCTTTATTTTCCAGATACCGCGAACAGATCATCGCCAAAGTAGGTGTCTGTACACGTCCCAAAGAAAGCAGCCCTTTATTCCCCGCCGCCAACGTGATCGCCTGTGTTGCATTGATGCCGATCAGCCAGTCCGACTCTGAGCGCGAACGGGCAGACATATAAAGACTATCGTACTCCGTGCCTGCTTTTAAATTGGCAAATCCTTCCTTAATAGCTTTATCTGTTTGGCTGGAGATCCACAGACGTTTAAAAGGCACTTTAGAACCTAAAAAATAGTATATATTGCGAAAGATCAATTCACCTTCCCGTCCAGCATCCGTAGCCACGATGATTTCTTCGGCTTGTTCTAAAAGTGATTTGATGGTGTTGAGCTGTTTCACAGCCCCTGTATCGTCCATTTGCTTGCCATCCCGCTTCACCTTCTTCGACTCCAACTTAAATGTTGGCGGAATGATCGGCAAATTTGAAATTGTCCACGAATTGTATCCGTAAGCCTGCGGTGTACAGAGTTGCACCAAATGGCCAAAAGCATACGTAAAAGCATAGCCATTACCGGCGATATAACCGTCTTTGACTTCTTTCGCCCCCATCACTCGAGCCAGATCACGCGCCACAGAGGGCTTTTCAGCTATTACAACTTTCATTTTTAACGTATTGAGATATGCGTATTGAGATTTTAGAACAAAGAGTAAAGAACAAAGTTATTCAATACTTGGTATTGTTATCCCCTGGATCTTACGATAAAGTTCAATGGCATAGACATCGGTCATTCCTGAAACAAAGTCTAAAACACAGCGAATTTTCGAATACGAATCTTGTTTGTCTGTATAAAACTGTGCTGGAATTAAAGCGACCAATTTTTTATCGTAATTATTTTTGTTCTTCTTCAGATAGGCTGGCACGAACTCTTTTAACAATGCATCCATCACGCGGTAGCCGGCAATCTCAATCTGCACAACCGTTGGGGCATTATAAATTTTGGCGATGGAAATTTTTGAAATTTTGTTCATCTGCTTGACAATTTCCTCATCCAATGCGTCCATCAAAGCCGATGCAAATGTTCCTGCCAAAAATTTCTCCTGTTCACGGACAAAGACATCTACACAACCTTTTATGAGCGTATTGATTGCTTTTGCCCGCAACAAAGCCACCCGGCTTGGGGTATCCAGCAAACCATCGAGCCGGTCGCGCAGATTCTCCTTACCACACAATGGCAGCAAGAGTTCTTCTACTTCCTGATAAGATAGTATTTTAAGATGATGCGCATCTTCCAAATCGATAATATTGTAGCAAATATCATCTGCCGCTTCCACCAGATAAACCAATGGATGTCTCAGATAGCCTTTAGGGTTAGAAGGGTCTTTCAGCAATCCTAGCTCATTGGCAATCTTCTCAAATGCTTTTTGCTCTTCGGTAAAAAAGCCATATTTCTTGCGATGATGGTTTTTCTTGAGATGGCCATCAATTGCCAAACAGGGGTATTTTACAATGGAAGCTAAAGATGTATAGGTCAATGCGAATCCTTTGGGATCTTTTCCCTGAAAAGCATGCGTTAAAATGCGCAAAGCATTGGCATTTCCTTCAAAATGGGTCAGATCGGCCCATTCTTCTGCAGTAACCTGTTCTTGATATTTACGTCCGTCGCCGTCTGTGAAATAGGTAGAGATCGCAGATTCTCCAGAGTGCCCAAATGCTGGATTGCCCAGATCATGGGAAAGACATGCTGCAGAGATAATATTCCCAACTTCCTGTAAAAAGGGGTATTCCACGTCTAGATTAGGATTTTCTTCTTTTAACTGCGCATAAAACATCCGGCCCAAAGAGCGCCCCACACTCGCCACTTCTAAACTGTGCGTCAATCTATTGTGAACGAACACAGCGCCAGGAAGTGGAAAAACCTGCGTTTTATTCTGTAATCTACGAAATGGGGAAGAAAAGATCAGACGATCATAATCCCGTTGAAATTCCGACCGGGCTACCAGGTAACTATCGACGCTCCGATCTTCGTAACCCCAGCGCTTTGCAGAGAGCAAATCTTTCCAATTCATTTTTTCAGACATAGCGCAAACTTAGATAAATTTGCTTTTATATACAATTATAATCACAGTCGATCTGTTCCGAAACCGCAGGATCAGCGTTAGTGTATATGTATAATTTACAACGGCTATATGCCTGTAAAGGAATCATTTTTTTAGCAGTATCCCTGATTACATTTCAAAATGACAAATTTTACAAACAGCTGTTATCAAAGTCATTTTTATACTGGTTATATTCTGTATCTTTAACCTAAATACCAATAGGGATCATCATGACGAAATATCAAACACTTATTCCAAAACATTTTGAAGGTACAATCGATGGCAAAAACACGCATTTGCTCTTGTTAAAAAATGAAGGGGGCATGCAAGTACTCTTAACAGATTATGGTGCACGTATTGTCAGTATTCTGGTACCTGATAACAAAGGAAATTTGGTGGATGTGGCTTTGGGGTTCGATTCCATTCAGGCCTATTTGGACGCTGATGAAAAATATCATGGCTGTACTGCCGGACGTTTTGCAAATCGCATTGCTGAAGGCAAATTTGAGATCAACGGAAAATACTATACACTCCCTCAGAACAATGGAAACAATTGCCTTCATGGCGGTATCTCAGGTTTTCATGACAAGGTTTGGGACAGAAGGGTAACTTACCAGTCGCATGTCGAATTTTATTATGTTTCCCCGGATGGTGAAGAAGGTTTTCCGGGAAACCTAAAAGTAATGGTTTCCTATACCCTGACCAGAAATAACGAGATCATTATTAAATATCATGCACAATCGGATGCCGATACCCATGTAAACTTGACCAACCATACGTATTTCAATCTGGATGGAGAAGGCAGTGGAGATGTATTGCAGCAGGTTCTTCAGATCAATTCGGATGAGGTCCTCTTTGTAGACGAAAATCAGATACCAAATGCGATCGTACCAGTTGAAGGCACAGCCTTCGACTTCCGCATCCCTAAACCAATTGTCCAAGATATCACGGCGAATAATGAACAACTTATTGCGGCCAAGGGATATGATCATTGCTATGTAAACAACCAGCCTATTTCACAACCCTGCGCAACAGTGTATTCAAAAAACACAGGAATTCAGCTGGATGTATTTACAACCGAACCGGGTGTACAGCTTTACACAGCCAACTGGATGACGGGGAATGATTTTGGCAAAAGAGGTTATAAGTACCTCCCCTATGCTGGATTTTGTCTGGAAACACAGCACTTTCCGGATACCCCCAATCAAGCAGAATTCCCTTCAACCTTGTTAAAAGCAGGCGAATCATTTGACTCCGAAACACACTTTAAGTTCTCTATAAAAAAATAATAAAAAGACAACGGCCGATAAGCAAATGCTTATCGGCCGTTGTCTTTTTATTTCGATTGTCCATCCGAGAATGGCACATCTTATTTTTTATGCCAAAAGATCATCTAATGCTGTTTGGACCTTTTCAAAAGCAAAAGTTGCTTTCACCTGTTCAAACATACGTTGAATCTGATCATTGCACAGATTTCCAATGCTGCCTTCGTGTGTATGGTTTACCTCTTTTGATGGTTTGAAACGTCCCTCGTCGATATCGATACCGATGGTCCGATAGGCTTCACGGAATGGCACCCCTTTTAGCACCTCATTGTTCACCACTTCTACGGAGAACAAATAATCATATTTTGGATCATCCAGGATATTCTCTTTAACGGAAATATTTTCCAACATGAAAGTTGCTATTTCAAGGCATTCATGGAGCGATTTAAAAGCCGGGAATAGATTCTCCTTTAACAATTGAAGATCTCTATGGTAACCAGACGGCAGGTTGGTTGTCATTAACGCTATTTCATTAGGCAATGCCTGGATTTTGTTACAGCGTGAACGGATCAACTCAAAGACATCGGGATTCTTTTTATGCGGCATGATACTCGATCCGGTAGTCAAATGAGCCGGAAATGAGATAAATCCAAAATTTTGGTTAATATACAAGCAAACATCCATTGCAAACTTTGCCAACGTCGCTGCGATGGAGCTCATCCCTTGTGCTAAGATGCGTTCGGTCTTCCCTCTGCCCATCTGTGCGTAGACCACATTGTAATTTAAGTCTTCGAATCCCAGCAATTGCGTCGTCATTGTTCTATTTAAAGGAAAAGATGATCCATAGCCCGCAGCAGATCCTAAAGGATTCTTATTACAAACCTTCCAGGCTGCACGCATCATCTCCAAATCATCAACAAGGCTCTCGGCATAAGCACCAAACCATAATCCAAATGACGAAGGCATCGCTATCTGCAAATGGGTATACCCCGGGATCAGAATATGTTTGTATCGCTCGCTGAGTTGTATCAGTTGGTTAAATAGCGCTTCTGTATTTTCGATGATATGCTCAATTTCGGAGCGGAAGTATAATTTTAAATCAACTAATACCTGATCATTACGGGATCTGCCGGAATGGATTTTTTTACCCGCCTCACCGATACGCTGTGTTAGCAGCATTTCAACCTGCGAATGCACGTCTTCTACGGAGTCTTCAATGCGAAAATCACCAGCAAGGATTTCTTTATAGATATTTTTCAATTCTTTTTGCACAAGTGCAAGATCCGCATCGGTCATCAAGTCTATGCTGTTCAACATACGCGTATGGGCCAATGAGCCCAAAACATCCGCAGCCGCAAGTTGCAGGTCCATGACCCGGTCATTGCCTACGGTAAACGATTCTACAAAAGAATCGACATCTATATTTTTTTGCCAGATTTTCATTCGTATAATTTCTTTTCTGATACTGCCCTTATCAAAAGCCTGAGGTCGGTTTAGTGTTGATCGAAGCTTCTAATAATTCTATCAAATACAATTTTTACAAAAATACCAATTGCAAACGGTTATATCAATGCAAAGATTGCAGACTTTTTAGGAAGACAATTCTGTTTCAAAAAGAAATATTCACGCAAAAAAAAGGGCTGTTACAAAAAAAATAAAATGTTAAAAGTTTGTTAAATCGCGATAAACACATTTTATAAGTAACCACTCACTTTATTTTTAAAAGTTATTTTGTCAGTTTTTTAAGTATTCCTATGTTTGTAGTGTAAGGGAGATGAAAAAATAGAAGATGGTAGGGTTAGTAAATACTTACCGCTTTAAATACACCGAAATTTCAAACCAAATATGATAGACCCCAAAGTCTTAAAACTTGAAAGAAATTACCTAACCAATTGTGAATCGAAATTTAAAGGCACGTCAAACCAAGATGTGCCTTTTTTCTTTTGTATGTCTCAATTCGCTTTAAGCCTTACGTCCGTCCTTTCTCAATCGATAACCATTGTTTATTTTTTTCTGAAAGTATCTCATCTTATTGGCCAGATAGAACCCTCTTGCGCTGTCATTGCTGTTGGTACCTGCGAACTCATGAAGGTTTTATTGTGGACAGCGCGTGCGCCCACGTCAAAATTTCTCTTTTAATTGAAATTTTGGCTATTTTTGTTTAACATAATTGAGAATATTCAACATAAAACGTATACGATGGGAACAGAAAGCAAGAGACAGCAACGTTTTGCTGGAGTCATTCAACAGGATTTAGCAGCACTATTTCAACGCGAAGGTAATTCATGGGCTCCTGGAGCGTTCATCACGGTGACACGCGTTCGGGTTACACCAGATTTAGCAATCGCCCGCACTTATTTGAGTTTTTTGAATACAAAGACTGCACAGGAAGATATTAAGGCTATTCGTTCCAAAACATCCGAAATACGCTACAAACTAGGAGCAAAAATTAAAAATCAGGTAAAAATAGTTCCTCAATTGGAGTTCTTCCTGGATGATACCAACGAATATGTCGAACACATGGACAAACTATTTGAAGAGATCAGCAAAGAACCACGCCAACCCGAATAGTGCCATCTATCGCAGCATGCTAAATAAAGATGGTATTTGAACTGAACAGTAAAAAACTTGAGTTTCCGCATCCAAGTTATGCGGAAGAAGATGGCTTACTTGCTGTAGGTGGAGATCTTTCAGCTGATCGTTTGCTACTCGCCTATTGTAACGGAATTTTTCCTTGGTTCAGCGACGACAGCCCCATACTCTGGTATGCACCTGACCCCAGGTTTGTTATCTACCCTTCCAAGATCAAGATTAGCAAGAGCATGGCAGGAATACTCCGGAAGAAAACTTTTTCCTTCTCGATAGATCGCGACTTTAAAGAAGTCATAAAGCATTGCGCGGCAATCAATAGAAAAGATCAGGCAGGAACCTGGATAACACAGGACATGATTGACGCATACAGTAAACTTGCTGCATTGGGTTATGCACACTCGGTGGAAGTATGGCAAGACAACTTACTAGTTGGCGGACTGTATGGCGTACTAATCAATGGGGTATTTTGTGGCGAAAGTATGTTTTCAAAAGTCCCCAATGCATCGAAAGCGGGCCTTATTTTTCTCGCACAAGAAATTGACTTACGTTTAATCGATTGCCAGTTTCACACCCCCCATTTGGAAAGCATGGGCGGAGAATACCTTTCCTTGACAGATTATTTAGCAATACTAACAAAAGACCAAAGACATGAGCAGTCCGTATAGCAACTATTTTGATATCGCCTCAGCGGTAACTTACCTCACCACACCGGGATCCGGTTTACTTTCACGTGAAACAAAGGCCTGGCGCATGAAAAGGGATCAGGATTTCTTCGACTCCAACTCTACCCTACGCGAACAGCAGGGGGCAACGTTGGATGCTTGTCGAGAAACAATTGGTAAATTTTTCAATTGCCCCTCCCAAAATGTTTTCCTATCCAGCTGTTTTTCCTTTGCTTTCAATACCCTGCTAGCAGGATTACCGAAACAATCGAAAGTGCTCTTATTAGACAATGATTATCCTTCGGTTAATTTCCCTACAATTATAAGCGGTTTTGAACATCAATTTGTCACGATGGACGAACAGCTAGAAGCTAATTTACTGGATGCCATCGCTACCTTTAAACCAGACGTGCTTATTCTTTCCATTGTACAATATATTTCGGGATTAAAAATAGATCTTTCGTTTATACAGGAATTAAAACATCAGCATCCCGAATTATTGATCGTAGGTGATGGCACCCAGTTTCTGGGAACAGATGTTTTTGATTTTGCGGATGCAGGCTTTGACGCTGTACTATCCAGTGGATACAAATGGCTTATGGCAGGTTTTGGAAATGGTTTTGTCCTTTTAAGTGACAGACTCAAAGCAATTCTATATGCTGATGTCCAAAAAAATTACAGCTTTCTCAACAATCAATGGATGAATAAATCTGTGGTACAACTCTGTTTCGAACCAGGCCATCTGGACACACTGTCACACGGAACTTTACAACAGTCCCTACTTCAATTGGAACAATGGGGATTTTCCGATACAGTGAGTTATACCCAAAATCTGCTTGCAGATGCCCGTGCTGAGCTTTCCGACAGAAAACTGTTATTGGACAGCATCGTCAACCGACGTCCACAGAGCAACATTTTCAATATACAGATTAACCCCGAATATTATCAAACCCTCCTGGATGAGGGAATAAAATGCTTTCCCCGAGGTTCGGGAATCCGTGTAGGATTTCATTTATACAATGATCACTCGGATCTTGAAAAGCTATTATATATTATTGACACAAAAGTAATTAACCATGAAATTTAGAATAGGCGACTTAGTCCGCTTTGTCGATGAACCCATAGAGGGACATATTACATCCATGCAACCCAACGATATTGTCGGTGTTACAGACGACACCGGTTTCGAAATCCCTGTACCGATGGACAAAATCACGCTTGTATTCGGAAATATGCGCCGTGCAGATGATGAACTTGATCAGCATGCTGCTCCACTGACACCACATCGATTTATCGAAAAAGGAATACTTTTGGCGATCTCGGGAGATCACAAAGATGGACTCGCCAAATTACATATCATCAATGAAACGAGCTTTGAGCTCCTGGTATCTGTAGCTGAAGCTACAGCAAATAAAGTGAAAGGTATTTTTAGCAATAAGATACCGCCGCACGATTCTATGCAGTTTTATACAGGCAACTTTGCAAATGTTGGAAAATGGCCCACTTTCCGTTTTCAGATCATCAGACACAGCGGCAGTTTACAGGAACTGACCTCCCCAATCAATAGGGAAGAGCGTGTACGTCCTGTAGACCTCACCAATCCGAAAGTTCTTAACGAAATTTTGGATGAAAAAATATGGTCCTACGAACTGGATAAGATCGAAGAGGATTTAGGGCTGGATAAACTGAAAAATCATTTTATACCACATCGCCCAAATAAAAAAACTTTATAATTACGCAGACACCAACAGCAATGAAAGCGAAAGAAGGTTGTTTCTGGCCAATAAAATGAAACACTTTCATAAAAAAATAAGCTAGATGAATTTCATCTAGCTTATTTTTTTATGCTTATCCTATGCTGTACTTTATTCAGCCTTTGATACTATTTTGTTTGTGCTCAGCAGCAACAATAAGATTCCAATCAAATAGACAATCCAGCCCCAGCGCATGTGCAGGGATTTAGAAAGCAATTTATCGGCAAATCCCCAGCCGAAATAATTATTGATCTTAAACCAGACGGCGGTTATACTCAACAGGTACCAGCAGGCAGCTAATCGGGTCATCCACTGATAGGCTCTTACTGCGCGCACAAAAAACAACAGGGCAGTCACCCCCAAAATCAGCAGTGTAATAAAAAATAAATAAGCGTCTACCTGATACAGATTCCAGTTTCCTTTAATAGGAACTTTTAAGAACGGTGTCATGCTGGACAAAAAACATACGATCAGTCCAACGATAGCAAAGTATTTCTTGATAATAATCATGATTCAAATTACTTTAAAATTCGTACGAATATAAGTTGAATATTGACACATATATAACTTGTCTTTCGCTTTTTGAAAAATTATTCTATTTTTAAACACAATTCCCGCTCAGAATTAGCAAAAAGGAGACTAATTCAGGTATACACAGGCGTTGACAAACTATGCTGATTAGACAAAGGGGAAGCGTATAAATTTTAACATTAAGCCGAATCATAAACATGAAAAGAGAAGTTGAAGAAGTAGCCGCAGAGCAACCTGCGCAGCCAAATAAAAAGAAAAAAATCTATATCATTCTTGGTATTATCCTATTGGTGATCCTAGCAGGTGGCGGATATTATAACTATACACAGCGACAGGCAGTAGAGGGCTTGCAGGTAGATAGCGCCGCAACAGCCGTCATCGGATTTGACAATGCAGATCCCAAAGACTTAGAAGATGCCGATGGCTGGAGTTCACTCGATGATTATCAACATTGGAACAATGCCATTTTTACGCTTCCTGAGTATGACAATATCCCATTGCGCTATCGCCGCGGGATTACCAAAATATTTATGGGTAACAATTATCTGGAGCCTGTCGATGACAAACCCATCTACAAATTTACACGAATAAAAGATCGTGCAAAATCTGTCTTCTGTTATGGAAACTTTACCGATCGTAACGATTCAGATAGCTGGAATAAGGAAATGGCATTTTTGATTGAGAAAAATGATTACCAAAGCAGTGCGATCTGGATCATTTCCGCAAAGGGCGACATTCTTTTCTGGAAGGAATATTCAAGTGAATTGCCGCTGATCAACAGCTTCAAGAAGGGGCAAAAGATTTTTATGGATGAAATGAAATTGGTCCCTGCTCCTGCTGATGGAATTATTGTCAAGAATAAAAACTCGAAATACGCATTGATTTACAATAAAAGCAGCAAAACCTTTGACAGCTATTACCAATACAGCGATAGCGAAATTCAAGAAGCTACTGCTTCCGAAGAGGAACCTTATGTAGAAGAATTGGAGGACGTCACTATAGACTCAGCAACGACAAATACAAGTGTGAAAGAGTAAATTAAGGTATATTATAACTGAAAATTTCCGTCACGCTCTGTCGTGACGAAAATCATTTCGTTGGGAGCCAAAAAATAATAATCTGAAAAACAAATAATTACACCACAAAAACATCTATTTAAAATCTTTCTAAATTAATCCCTTTGACAGATTTTTGACACAAGCACAAAGCTTTTAAGCTACATTTGTACCGTTAAATATAAGCGAGGGATTAGAGCTTTGAAAAATCTTAAAGTATTAGCGTTTACTCATAAACATGTCGAACTAAAAGATCTAGGTAATCTAGTGATCTGCAATGAGGATTTAGAAAGTCGTCTCATCAATCTAAAGCATAGCCTAGATATTCCAGAGATCTTTTATATAGGTACTTGTAACCGGGTAGAGTTTGTATTTTATGGTGCTCATGAATTGACGCACGAATTCATAGCTGACTTCATGGGGAAACTGAACTTCTGTGTACCCCAGGAAAGACTTCAATGTTATTTAGGACAGGTTAACAAATACGAGGGTATGGATGCCTTAAATCACCTGCTTCGGATGTCCTGTTCACTTGAAAGTCTTGTTGTCGGTGAAAAAGAAATTTTGGCGCAGGTACGTCGGGCTTATGATCGTTGTCGGGAAGCTGGTTTTACCGGAGATTTTCTACGCCTGATGATGGATCGACTTGTAAAAACAGCCAAGGAGGTATATACCTATACTAAAATTTCCCGAAACCCAATTTCAGTTGTATCGCTTGCCTACCGCAAATTGCGCGAATTAAAACTGGTTGAAAATCCTAGAATCTTAATCATTGGTTCTGGAGAAACCAATCAAAACTTAGCGAAATATTTCCAAAAGAACCAAAAAGCCAAGTTTGTTATTTTTAACCGCACACTGGAGAATGCAAAGGCCCTAGCCGAAGAATTAAACGCTGAGGCTTACCCCTTGGCTGAGATCGATCAGTACAAAGAAGGTTTTGATATTCTAATTACCTGTACGGGTGCTCCAACCTCAATTATTGATAATGCACTATATCAATCTTTGCTCAATGGAGAGACTGACAAGAAAATTATCATTGACCTAGCTGTTCCGAATGATATTGATGCTGAAGTTCTCAAAAATAATCCGGTTCATTATATCGAGGTAAGTAGCCTGCAGGCTATTGCGGAGAAAAACATCCAAGAGCGTTATAATGAATTAGAGAGTGCTGAAAAGATCATTCAGGACAATATCCAAGAATTTTTACCTTTAATCAAACAAAGACGTGTAGAGGTTGCTATGCGAGAGGTTCCTGAAAAGATTAAAGAAATTAAATCCTTTGCCTTAAACGAGGTTTTTGCCCAAGAGGTTCAAGCCTTGACCCCTGAGGCGAGAGAAGTACTGGAAAAAGTCATCAACTATATGGAAAAGAAATACATCAAAGTTCCTATGGTTATGGCAAAAGAAATTCTAGTCAAGACTCCTGAAACGGAGAAAAACTAACACGAAAATTGCTCTTGGTGCAATGATATCCTATTCTTTTTGTTGCCGCCCCTGGGTTTGTGCTAAAGTGTTCTCTAGTTGTTGAATGCCTCGGTTCATCGCATGGAGTATATGCTTTGACTGTTTCTTTTAAATTTCAGTTTATCAATTATTTCCTGACATATAATGACAGTAACGTGTCAACATATTCCTTCTATTTATTTATTTTTGCTTCGATAAATGGTATTAGACACATTTTTCCAAAATTGTTCATTTCCGGGGCTTAATTGAATCAAAACACATGCTGTGCTAGGTGAATAGGTAGCTACCAGGGGAACATCTTTGTGATTGTTTTAATAGGTAAAGTAAAATTAACGTGAATAGAAAACTAATTATTGGTACCCGGGGAAGCGTTCTTGCCATGTGGCAGGCAAATTTTGTAAAAGATCGATTGGCAGAAATCGGAATTGAAGCAGAATTAAAAGTCATTAAAACGCAGGGTGACATCATTCAGCACCTTCGTTTGGATAAATTAGAAGGCAAAGGATTTTTCACCAAAGAACTTGAAGAAGAACTTCTGAACGGAACCATCGATTTAGCGGTACACTCACATAAAGATTTACCTACGGTCAATCCTCCCGGATTGATCATTGCTGCTGTTTCAGAGCGCGAAGATCCAGCTGAATTATTAATTATCCACAAAGACTGTGTGGACATCAAAAAGCGTTTATCGTTAAAGCACAATGCGACTGTCGGCACATCATCCAACCGTAGAAAAGCGCAGATCTCTGCACTACGTCCTGATCTGGAGTTTGATGATCTCCGTGGTAATCTGCAGACCAGAATGCAGAAACTGCGCGATGAGCAATATGATGCAATTGTGCTAGCGAAAGCCGGTATTGCCCGGATTGAGATGGACATTACAGATTTTCATGTTGAAGAAATTCCTCCTGTTGAAATTATCCCTGCTCCGGCACAAGGTGTATTGGCTATTCAGATCCGTGAACTTGACAAGGAACTTTTTGATGCATTACAACCGCTAAATAATGAAGAAGTAGCAAAAACAATTGCTGTCGAACGTTTGGTATTAAATAAATTTGACGCGGGTTGTCATGCCCCACTTGGTTGTTATTGCCGTAAAAGTGGTGATGAATATGAAGCTTGGGCTTCTATCGCAGAAACAAGTGAGGATTTCCCCGACCGTGTATATCTCAGAGACACCGATACAACACGTTTAGCAGAGCGTATTTTCAGCAAGTATGCAAAAGATAGAAAACTACCACAATCTGTATTTATTTCAAGAGAGGTAGATGAAAATTCCTATTTCGCAAGAGCTATGGCCAAACATAACATCAGTATTGAAGGCCGCTCTTTGATTAAAATATTCCCTATCATCAATAAATTGGATCCTTTCATTCTGAAACATGTGGATTGGATTATATTTTCAAGCAAAAATGGTATTGAACACTTTTTCAATTTAGAACCTCGTTTGAGCAAAAAGACCAAAATAGGTGTTATTGGACGTGGCTCAGAAGAAATTTTGCGTAAATATGATCGCGTTGCTGATTTTTCTGGCGACAGTGAGGGCATTAACATGGAGGAGATTGCGAAGAAATTTGCGGAACTGGCCAATGGTGGAACCGTACTTATTCCACGTGCAAAAGAATCCTTGGAGACCATCCAAAAAGCGTTGAGTCCGGAGACGAAAATCATCAATATCCCAGTCTATGAAACGGTCTTAGAAGAAAATGTAGATCCGTCCAATGCAGAGGTTTTGGTCTTTACCAGTCCTAGCAATGTGGAAGCTTATTTTGCGGACAACCTGCTGGAACCGGGGCAGAAAGTAATCTGCATCGGCCGTTCTACCGGTGCAAAATTTGATGAGATGAATGTGCCTTATACCCTACCTTATTCTCCAGATGAAATCGGTCTTTCCGAAGCCGTTTTTGGATTGGAGTATTAGTTAATAAATAATTAAAAAAAATGTTACAACGTCCGAGAAGAAATCGTAAATCTGCCGTGATTCGCGACATGATTCAAGAGACACGTTTAGACGCGTCAAATTTGATTTTCCCACTTTTTATCGTCGATGGGCAGAATCAAAAAACTGAGGTTAAATCGATGCCTGGCATCTATCGCTATTCGATAGACAATCTATTGAAAGAAGTGGAAAGCTGTCTCAAACTGGGCTTACGCTCATTTGATCTTTTCCCTAATATTGAAGAGTCACTAAAAGACAAGTATGCCACGGAAAGCTACCGTGATGGAAGCTTATACTTACGTGCTATTGCAGCTGTCAAGAAACATTTTCCTGAGGCTTGTATTGTGACGGATGTTGCCATGGACCCTTACAGCAGTGACGGACACGATGGCATTGTCGAAAATGGTGAGATCCTAAACGATGAGACATTAGAGGTGTTGAGCAAAATGGCCTTAGCACATGCGCAATCAGGTGCAGATATCATAGCCCCATCTGATATGATGGACGGCCGCATCGGTTACATCCGTGAACTATTGGACCATAATGGTTTTACCAATGTTTCTTTGATGTCCTATACGGCGAAATATGCTTCGGCCTATTATGGTCCTTTTAGAGATGCCTTAGGCTCAGCGCCCAAGCATGGCGATAAAAAGACCTACCAAATGAATCCTGCCAATGCAAAAGAAGCGCTTATCGAAGCACAACTCGATGCACAGGAAGGAGCAGATTTTTTGATGGTAAAACCAGGACTTCCTTATCTGGATATCGTCAAACTTCTTGCAGACAACTTCGATCTACCAATTGCAGTGTATAATGTCAGCGGGGAATATGCCATGTTAAAGGCTGCTATTCAAAACGGCTGGTTAGACGAACGTGTCATTCTAGAAACACTTTTAAGCTTCAGACGTGCCGGTGCCACAGCAATCTTATCCTATCACTCCAAAGAAGTATTGGAAAAAGGTTTTATTTAGCAATCAAAGGTGTCAATTTTTGGCAACCATTTACATAAAAAAGCAAAGCCCGGGATCCGGGCTTTGCTTTTTTATGCCAATACCAGATTCCTTACGTTTCTATGAGACTTATCTTCCGAAAAAAAGATAACTTCGCATACAAATATATAGACTATGCAAGCACCTGATATTTCAAGAGCAAAATCTGCCGAGTTATTTGAAAAAGCAAAACAATATTTCCCTGGAGGCGTCAACTCCCCTGTTAGGGCTTTCAAATCCGTATATGGCACACCTTTATTTATTGAACGTGGCGATAAAGCACATCTTTGGGATGCTGACGGGAATGAATTCATCGATTTTTGTTGTTCATGGGGTCCATTAATTTTAGGGCACAACAATGATCAGGTTCGCGAGGCTGTCGCCGCGCAATTGAGCAAAGGCTTAAGCTTTGGCGCTCCGACGGCATTGGAGAACCAATTGGCTGAATTGATTATTGAAAACAATCGGTTTATCGAGAAAATTCGTTTTGTCAGTTCCGGAACTGAGGCTGTCATGTCTGCGATCCGCTTGGCTAGAGGCTATACAAAGCGTGATAAGATTATCAAATTTGACGGTTGTTATCACGGGCACTCAGATTCTCTTTTGGTGAAAGCAGGCTCTGGATTGGTCACCTTTGGTGAGACATCCTCGGCTGGTGTACCTAAAGCATTTGCAGACGAAACAATTGTTATCGAATTGAACGATAAGGAAGCTTTAGAAGCTGCTTTTGCTGAATTTAAAGATCAAATTGCGGCTGTCATCATTGAGGGTATTCCTGCAAACAACGGTTTATTATTACAGTCGAAGGACTATGTTCACTTCTTGCGGAATATCACGCGCGAACACGGAGCAATGTTGATTATGGATGAGGTAATCACAGGATTTCGTATTGGTTTTGAAGGTGCTTCAGCCTACTATGAAGTACAACCGGATATTATCACCTACGGAAAAATTATTGGCGGCGGAATGCCTGTCGGCGCATATGGTGCATCAAAAGAATTGATGGCTTGTATATCTCCTGATGGTGCAGTTTACCAAGCAGGAACCTTATCTGGAAATCCAGTTGCTATGGCTGCCGGTATTGCTGCATTAGGGATTCTGGCTCAACAGGATTTCTATACAAATCTAAATGCCAAAACCGAAGCTTTCGTCAATGATATGCGTACTTATATTGCTGAGAAAGGTTATCAAGTTCAACTTTTCCATGTTGCGTCTATTTTTTGGTTTGCATTCACAGAACAGCAGGAAATTAAAAAAGCGAGTGAAATTGATCCTAAATCGATGGAATCTTATAAAATTATGCACCGCGAGTTATTAAATCGCGGCGTTTATTTTGGTCCTTCGGGCTATGAAGTCGGCTTTGTTTCTGATGCACATACAGCAGCGGATCTTGAACAGGCAAAAAAACATATTTTCGATGCTTTAGACATCGTATTCAACGCATAAAAAATCACACTATCTATAAAAATGCCCTCAGTAAATTACTAGAGGGCATTTTTGTTTGTATATATTTAAAAGTGTCTATTTTAAGTAGGCTTATTTGTCAACTAAAGTTTGCTGGCCAGTTTCTTATCCTTCGATTTCATCTTATTTAGTCCGGCAATAAGTTCATCCAATGAAAACTTACCTTTGATATCCATAAATACACTTTCATCTTCATTATCATGAACCAGTAAAGAAACACGTTGGATGACATTATTCTTATCGATACGGGCGTTCAACGAAATTTCCTGCCCATCGGTGTTAATCACCAAAAGCTCCTCAAATTTGTTTTTCTTTAAAAACTTATGGTAATCTTCCAAGATCCGTGCATTTTTCTTTTTATCATTATTTGAAAGTGTCAGCATTCTGAACTTTTTTAACTTCTTAACAATTTCAGCCATTGCACGAGCATCTTCATCGTTCTCATCCTTTAAGGCTTTCTTCATAAAGGGCTTTGTCAGCCACATCGGCAAATTGATAGCAACTATCTCCGCGTCATCAGATACATTTGATCTGCTAACGAAATCCATATTGGAAGTTTTTTTTACCATACACGACTGCATGGAGAAAAGTAATCCAATTAGGCACAACAAGGTTAGTAATCTTTTCATAATTTTCTACTTTTTGTTGTTCTCCGTTTTGTTTTTATTCACTTTGTTGTTGCCTTCATTGACCAAGCTAGTCACATCTTTTAAAGGGATAGCCCCATCAAGGATCATAAACAAATTTTGTCCATCTCCATTTATTGTCAGCAACAGATTGTTCAGGATATCGGCATTTGCAGACATATTTTCAACCATGAATCGAATGTCTTGACCTTCACTATTGAGCGACATAAGTTCTTCATATTTCAAATTGGAGACCGCACCTTGAATGATACCTGTTAAGGCTTTATCTTCCCCATCCTCAACAATCAGCATACGCAAAGATTTAACGTTCTTCAGCAGCGGTGTAATGGTCTGCATATCATCATCATCTATTTTCAGATTCCCCAATAATTTAAACATCGGTGCTCCTATTTTGAGTGTTGTCACTCCCTTCTTTCCTTGGTACTGTTCAAACAGTTTATCCAGTTTAGAAATTTGCGCATTTGCCATACTTGCTACAAGTAAAAGACAAGCTATTAAAAAACCTTTCATGCTATTTTAGTTAATCGTTATCGACATTTGTTTTATATTCATTGCTTTATCTACGCCATTTTCCAGATTATTTGCCAGCAAGCCCAATGACTTTAAGGTCAATTCAACAGCTTGCTCTTCGTTGGCCACTGGTTTTCCATTCAGAACGACATAATCTGCCTGGTAGGACTCTCCTGCTGTCGATTCCAAACTTTCAGTCACGACTTCTTTCTTCACTGTCCAATCTTTGGCTTGTTTTTTTTCTTTTCGCCGTTTGAAAGTTTCTGCAGTTCGCATTGCCTTCCGACTGTCCTCCAAACTTATCCCATCATTAATATTAGGGTCTGCTGTTTCTATATTTAGATCTTCAAGGAGCTTCTTATCGCCGGGCTTGAGCTCTTTCATTTCTTTTTTAGCGATCACAGGTCCTTGTATTGCTGATTCTTGGTTTAGGAATAACGCTAGCCCAATAGTCATCAAAAGCACTGCCGCTGCCGCATATTTCACCCAGCTACGATTCCACCATACAATATATTTTTCATCGTCATTGATCTGACTTTCGAAATCGGCAAAGGACCAGTCCATTTTGACATCCTTTTCCTGATTCAATGATTGAAAAAAAACACTATCCGAGTTTTTCAGCTCTTTTTCTTCCTCTAATGACGACTGGCCATTAAAGTACTTGTCTTCCAATTCATTTCGTTTTTTATCTTTCATCACTATACTTTTTATTTGTATAAATCCGTGCCGCTTCATAATCGAATAACTTTGTCAGTTGTTCTTTTACTTTTTGCCTTGCACGCATTAGATTAACCCTTACTGCAGATTCTCCCATATCTAGCACCTCACCAATTTCATCAATATCATAATCCTCGACATCACGCAGGTGCATCACCAAGCGTTGCTTCTCGGGAAGGGAGTTAATCATCTCCAGAATAACTTCCTTGGTATTCTCTACAGAGTACTCTGCTGTCGAAACGGCCTGATACTGGTCGACATAATCCGACCTTACTTTATCTTTCTTAATACGGTTCAACGCTTCATTTTTTACGCTCTGCATACAGAATGCCTCCATATTTTTGTATTGATGAAGCTGATCTTTCAATTTCCACAACCGCATCATAACATTCTGTACAGCATCAAAGGCTTCGTCATCATCAACCAAGATCCGTTTCGCAAAGCGAAATAGCTTATCCTTATGGATGAAAACGGTATTCTTAAATTGTTCTTGGTTCATGTGCTGTTCAGTATGAAGACCTATTTATTTGCCTTTTATATCATCAAGACATTTCAGCAAATCTATTTATTACATCTAATATGAATATTTTTTTAAAAATATCTATTTCGTTGTATATCTAAACTTAGCAACAGGTGCCAAGGCCTTATTTTTAACCTTATTACAAACAAAATACGTGTATAAGCTGTTACTTAAGATGCTGAATGAATAAAAATTAAACAAAAAAATTATGAAGTATTACAGAATTACAGGTATTACTGCTGCATTAGCACTTATGGTAGGCGCTATTGGATGTAACAACTCATCCACGAAAGGCACAGATGGGGCCGATTCAAGCAGCAGTGTCGACACAAGTACTGCACAAAAGATGGACTCTATCACGGTTAGTCCTATTGCAGACTCAAAAGAATTTCCTGGAGCCGACTTACAGATCGCCTCGATCACTGCAGAAAAGGTTGGAACAGATTCGGCAAAAGTCACTGTAAAGTATACGGTTAAAAATTTCAAGTTGACCGAAATGACCGACGACGCACATGCTGCGCATATGGCAAACTCACATGATGGACAACATATTCATTTTATCCTCGATAATAAGCCCTATACCGCTCTCTACAAACCCGAGAACACGGTTACAGTCCCTTTAAATTCAGAACATTATCTACTTTCATTTTTATCAAGGTCTTATCATGAATCCATCAAGACAACCGAAGCCTCAAAATTGGTAAAATTTAAGGTTGATGCTATGGGGAAATTGACAACAGATGCCACCCCAAAAGAACCTTCGCTCTTCTACTCTAGGCCAAAAGGAGAATATAAAGGCGAAGAAACAAAAAATCTTCTTTTAGATTTTTATCTAGTTAATACAAATCTTGGTTCTGATGGCAATAAAGTAATCGCCGATATTAATGGTCAGACATTTACATTGGATAAATGGGGCCCTTATGAAATAAAGGGTTTACCGTTGGGCAACAATAAGGTCAAACTGACATTGGTGGACAAGGACGGAAACGCTGTTACCGGAGATAACGTATCGGTAGAGCGTGACATCAAACTATCCGAAAAATAGAAATAGGTTTATAACAAACAACAGAGCCGCACTTATGTGCGGCTCTGTTGTTTGTACTATATCAAATTAAACTGTACATTCTGTACAAGACTTTAGTATTTTCTATTACGGTAATTTTTCAAAATCAATTTTCGGAGCTGTGTTTTTATTAACGTATTCGAATTTACTTCCTGGTTTTACAATTTCGTTAAAGAAGCCGCCATTTCTAAGAAAATACCCATTTTTCGTTTTGCCGCCCATCGCATCAATACGCTGATTGGCACGATACGTATTGTCGACGCTGAATGAAGCCTCTTGCACAGCCTTCCACTGCCCGTCATAAACCCATTGATTGCCAAATTCAACCTTTCTGCCCAAGTAGCCTTGATTAGGGCTAAAGTTCTCCAAGAAACTGTGGAAGCGTTTTAGGTAAGTGTTTGTCTGTGGACGTTTGAAGCTGGCAATCACATTCCAGGCATTCTCTTCTGGAATAAAAAACCAAGCTGTATAATCCGTATTTCCTTTCCCATCGGGTTCACCTTTCAGGAGAAACTTATAGGTTACTCCTGCTTTCCAAAAGTACTTTCGATAGCTCTGTCCGCCAGACCCCTCGTTACCAAATTCTCCTGAGTGCACATCTTTTCCTTTTTTCAGCAAATGGATTTTTTGTTCGTCCGGAATACTTTTCGGATCATCGGTATGGAATGGACTCCATACTGAAAATAAGATACGTCGCTCGGTTTCAGAATTTACCTGTATGCCAAAGTATCCTTCGCCAAAACCATTTGCCATAAAATATGACCCGACTTTATCTTCTCCTTGAGGAACGGTCACCTCATTATAATAGTAACTGACATTACCCTCGGTAGGTATTGTGTAATTTAAATGGCAGGAAGGGCCTCTTCTGGACCAATAGTAATATTCGGGATCATTAGAAAATAGAAGTCCTCCCGAAGCAGCTTCGCCGCTCACAAGCAATTCAGTTACATTGGCAAAATTGCTTCCCGATTTACTTACGCCTTTTAAATTAACCTGGACGTAACCGGGCGTCTTTACATCAATGGACAAAGGCGCTGTTTCCGACAATTCACTACTTTCCACATTCACGATCGCCTTTTTCCCTAAAGCGTCTATTGCTATTTTGGATTTGCCACCATCATTTTTTGCCTTCAGTTTTAAGGTCAATTTCCCTGTTTTTTGAGCCCTAAAATAAACAGATGCCACCTCCTTATCACTGGACCATTTTACCAAGCCATTTCTACTAGAAATTTCCGCATTACCAGTTTGTCCTGCGGTAATGAAAGCATTCCCTGCAAGCGGGACGGTAAAAGTCTGCTCAACTGTCTGCGCGATACTCCCTATCGAAAGGCTAGATAAAGCCCCGATAAAGAGGTACTGGATAAAGTGTTTTCTTTTCATATTTTAATATTTTGATCTTTTTATCATTTTGGCTATCACCTTTGGCTATCCCAAAGGACCTAGCAGCACGATCATGAGGACTTAAGTGATTACCGCTCTTTCTTTTTTATTTCCCGTTGATCGTAGCATAAGGTTTACATCAGCATGTTAAAGTTGGATTATTTAATGAAGATAAGGGATAGATTTACAGAAAAAGAAAGGAAATGTATATCAATCGATTGTGTAAAAAAATAGCAATAATTGGTCATTATTACATTTCGTGAAATAGTCAATTATAAAATAATAGCGTGTATTATAGTGTTATGAAAAAGTGATGTGATCTTTTTGTGTATTTTTAATCCTATAAAATAGCCTTATAAATATAGTACACTGATGGAAAAATCCGCTGACAGCTTGTCAAAACGTATCATAGGACAAAAACAAATCTCCATATTGATCCATGGGTTGGCCTGGCTAATTTTTTTATCATTTCCCGTGTTATTTTTTAACAATGGCCAATTGGGAATCAAAGAAATGCTCGGTGCTCCAGCATTCTGGATTTTCACGGGCTGCTTTTTAATCTTATTTTACACCAATGCTTATCTGCTAATCCCCTATGCCATAAGGCATCGCAAGTTTATCAGTTATGGGATCTCCGTTATTTTGACGGGTCTATTGTTAGCGTGTTATCTTCAGCCATTTGATCGTCTGATGCGCATCGGAAACCAAGCACCACAACATCGCAGAGAACCGCATTTTCCGCCGATAAACAGGCCTGACTTTCCTCCCCCACTTCCAGGCAGAAATCTTCCAAACCCCGATCATGAGTGGGTACCTAATCAAAACGCGGACCGAGCACCGCGTAGAGCGGGACAACCGATCGATATTGCTTCCGTTTACATTTTCCTGTTGACCATTAGCCTTGCCGCCCTTTATAGAATAGTCACCTACTGGATGGAAACCCAGCAAAAAATTCGATTGGTGGAGCAAGATCGGATGAACGCCGAACTTTCCTTTTTAAAAGCACAGGTTCATCCCCACTTTTTGTTCAACACGTTAAATAATATTTACGCACTCGCATTGACCAATGATGATGCCGTGGCAAGCAGCATCCATCGTTTATCACAATTGATGCGTTATTATATGGATGAGCGTCAAAGTGATACCATCGACATCAAAATTGAAATTCAGGCGATACAAGATTTTATCAATCTCCAAAAGCTACGTACAGGTCAAAATTGTTCTATCCGCGAACACTATGTTGGGCTCGAATATCCCAAAACAATACATGCATTTGTCCTGCTTCCTTTTGTTGAAAATGCATTCAAATATGGACTGAGTACGATTGAACCTTGTCAGTTCAGTTTTGAAGTCATCCTAACTCCGACATCCTGCGAATTAAACGTCAAGAACAGCATTAATAGACAGGTGACAGAACAACACCGCACCGGAACAGGTATCAAAAATGTAAAACGTCTACTGGATCACTTCTATGCGGATAGGCATCGCCTGACGATCAAGCAGGATGATCATTCTTTTTTTGTTCAGCTTATCCTGTACATTTCTCCATAAATTGTTTCTATATTAGGCTATACGATTTATATATACAAAATCAGTTTATCTAAAAAAACGATGTTGACTTGCATAGCTCTTGATGATGAGCCATTGGCTTTACGTATTATTTCGACCTTCACAACGAAACATCCCTCGTTACAACTTGTCGCAAGCTTCAGCAATCCTCGTGATGCCGCAGTTTTTCTGACGAATAACAGTGTGGATTTGATTTTTTTAGATATAGATATGCTCGAAATCAACGGTGTTGATTTTGCAAAGAAACTCAATCCCAGGCCGCTATTGATTTTCACCACCGCCCATAAAGAGTACGCAATCGATGGGTTTGAGCTCGATTCTGTCGATTATCTCTTGAAGCCATTTGACTTTATACGATTTGAACGCGCTATCGACAAGGCGATGATAAGATCGCTTTCACAGAACCATCGCCCTTTTTTAATGGTCAACGTCGAGTATCAACGGATCAAAGTCTATCTTGATGAAATTGAATGTTTGGAAAGCATGCAGGATTATATTAAAATTCATCTTATACAAGGCAAAACAATATTGACCTTATCGACAATGAAAGCCATGCTTGACCGCCTGCCTCCAGATCAGTTTATCCGCATCCACCGCAGTTTCGTTGTTGCTATCAAGCACATAATCACTTTCTCTCAGCGCAAGATACAATTACCGCACTTCACATTAAAAGTCGGCGACGGGTATTACAGCGAAGTTGTAAAATGTCTACGTGATTCGTCGATATAATAAGTCTCTTTATCGACACTTAACATTATTTTACATCTCCGTCCACTACCTTGCTTCAATTAATAAAAAAGGAGAGCTATGGAACGCAAACATTTTATAAGAACTTTATCGCTATTGGCATTTTCTGGACCAATGGTATGGGCTGCCTGCAAAAAAGACGACGCTTCAACAACGACCGATGAGGGTACGGATGTCAATGTCGATTCGAGCTGCAGTGTCACTCCGACGGAAACCGAGGGTCCTTTTCCAACAAAGACCCCTTCAAGTTATGTCCGTTCAGATATACGCAAAGGCGACGGTATCGGTGCAAATATGCTCGGTTTAATTACCATTGTGAATACTAACAGCAACTGTACGGCCTTAGAAGGCGCTTTAGTCGATATATGGCATTGTGATGTGGACGGCAATTACTCCCAATATGGCGGTACACAAATGCAATCCAGCAATTATCAGTCCGTCAATTGGTACCGTGGCCGGCAAGTCACCAACGCCAATGGGCTTGTTTCTTTTCAGACGATCTTTCCGGGATGGTATCAAGGGCGAGCAACCCATATTCACGTTCACGTATATGATGCGACGGGCAAATCGCTATTGGTTACCCAAATTGCTTTCCAAGATAGTCTCTGCCTTGAAGTCAATAATACTGGTTCGGCCTACGGTTATAAAAAAGGTGTGTCGGGATACACGTATAATGCCAACGATAATGTATTTAGCGATGGCGTTACCAAAGAAATGTCTACCGTCACTGGATCCCTATCGGAAGGTTTCGAAATGAAAATGACTATTCGTGTAAACGCTTAAAATCCAGCCATGCAGGATATTCGAATCTACATAGCCGAACAGCGGGGAGAAACATCCATAGGAACAACGATTGTCAGTAGCACGCTCAATTATGGTTCCTTTGTTTCTCCTCATCGTGCGGAAATAGGCCGGCTCCAACAGGTCAATACTTGGGAAGTAGCGCCAAATAGAGACCTGGATCTGCCGTTAATTAAATCTACTTCATCATTCTTAATTCCCTTAGCTGGCGACCTTTCAGTCACCGTTGATGGCGAAGCTCATTCAGTACCTGTAGGAACCGCTTTTATACAGCATTCAGAGAAAAATAAAATTTTAAATATCAAAGCATTAAACGAGCCCAACACTGCAGTTTCATTTCAGGAATTTACCTTTTCTACTTCAACATACATCCCTACACTACCTCATATCGTGGACTTACCACTTGCTGCTTCATTTGAAAAAAATAAGATGCATCCTGTATGCACCGAATTAGCTGCTGACTTTCAGCTCTATTTCGGTGCTTTTATCGGGAAACATGATTATGAATTGCAGATTGGAAGTATTCACAAAAGAGCTTTCGCTTTTGCGTTAGATGGCAACTTTGAGGTTGAAGAACGTATTCTTTATCCTTTTGACAGTCTCTATTTACCAGACTCAAACAGCTTAGATATCGAATGCCTATCGGATACGGGTCTTCTTGTCGTTTTATGTTTTTAAAATTGTGGATGTCGTCGAAGTCGTAAATCTTCATTCGTTCAGATTCACCATTGCAGTAATATTAAAGGTCTGTGTTTTTCTATGCACTGTCTTTAACAGGAATGGCATAAAAAAAGTGAAGGGCTTGACTCTTCACTTTTTCCACAGGATGTTAATAACTATGTTAATAACATATTTTGCTGCCAAAGCAATTCTTAAAGTTATTCACAACTTGCTGGTATCGTTGTTTAATATGCTAAAAAACTTAAAAACCAACGCTCTTCAAATTCAATCCTGTACGTTCATCTAAACCGAACATCAAGTTCATATTTTGCACCGCCTGTCCAGATGCACCTTTCAGCAGATTGTCTGTTGCATTTAAAATAAGCAGCTTATTTCCATGCTTTTCGAGGTTCATAATACTTTTATTTGTATTGACAACCTGCTTGAGGTCGATATTTTTTTTGCTGACATGCGTAAAAGGGTGAGCTGCATAATAACTCTCATACAATGTGTATGCCTGCTCTTCAGACAAATCGGTGTCTACATATATTGCCGAGAAAATTCCGCGGGCAAAATCGCCACGTTGCGGAACAAAATTAATTCTTTCAGCGGCACGTTCAAGCAATGAATTTTCGGAAACAGGTAGAAAACCTGTTTGTAGCTGATCCAACGACTCCGAAATTTCCTGCAAATGCTGGTGTTCAAATGATTTGTAAGCAGAAAGATTATTGTTACGCCAGGAGAAATGTGTCGTTGCTCCGGGTTTCTGTCCTGCTCCCGTAGATCCAGTTGTTGCATTGACATGAATCTGATTTGGCAACAAGCCTTTACTAGCCAGTGGCAATAGCGCCAATTGTATGTTTGTTGCAAAACATCCTGGATTAGCAATATATTGTGCCGTCTTGATTGCTTCTTTGTTTAGTTCTGGAAGCCCGTATACAAATTGTTGTTCTTGATACGCAGTATTTGCTCGAAGACGATAATCCTGCGAGAGATCAATAATTTTCACGGAAGCATCGACTGTATTTGCTTCCAAAAATTTACGCGCGTCACCATGGCCGACACATAAAAACAAGACATCAACATCCGAATGAAAATCAGAAGAGAAGGTCAATTCAGTATCTCCAAATAAATCATTGTGTACTTCATATAACTTATTTCCTGCATTGGAAGCGCTATTGGCAAATACGATTTCCACCTCAGGATGATAAATCAATACACGTAACAACTCACCACCAGTATATCCTGCCGAACCGATTATTCCTACTCTGATCATTTTCTTGAATTTAGTATTTAGGTATACGTTATCAAATGTCGTGCAATGTATTTTTCCCAACGAATTTTACCGTAGGAAAAAACACATTGCGTAAACACATGTCAATTATTTCTTATTCACTTTGTGCCAAATAATGGTTTGATTTCCAAAAATCTTAGAGAAACCTTTCACATCATCACCCGTGTAGCCTTTATTCATTTCACCATAGCTACCAAATTTATTGGACATCAAGTCATGCTCAGACTCCACACCAATGACCACAAAGCGGTACGGATGAAGTTCAACAATCACTCGACCAGTAACTGTTTCTTGTGAAGATTGCAAGAATGCCTCAATATCGCGCATAACAGGATCGTGCATCTGGCCTTCGTGCATATAATTTCCATAGAAAGCAGCGATTTGATCTTTCCATGATAGCTGCCATTTAGTCAAGGTATGTTTTTCCAGGGTATGGTGTGCCTTAATTAAAATGACAGAAGCTGCTGCTTCAAAACCTACACGTCCTTTGATACCAATGATGGTGTCACCGACGTGGATATCGCGGCCTATGCCATAAGGCTGTGCAATTGCCTGTAGTTCTTGAATAACTTTAACGGAAGCCATTTTCTCACCATTTAATGCAACAGGCTCTCCTTTTTCAAAATCTATTGTAATTTGCCGTGGCTCTGAAGAAGTCACTGGAGTCGGCCAAGCCGATTCAGGCAAATATTGATTGGAAGTCAATGTTTCTGCTCCACCAACAGAAGTACCCCAAAGGCCTTTGTTGATTGAGTACTTTGCTTTTTCAGCAGAGTATTCTACTCCATGTTTATTCAAATACTCGATTTCGGCTTCACGCGATAATTGCAGATCGCGGATCGGTGTGATAATTTCGACTCCAGGAATCAAGGTTTGGAAAATCATATCGAAACGTACCTGGTCATTTCCTGCACCTGTAGATCCGTGGGCAACACATTCAGCACCTATTTTCTTTGCGTAATTGGCAATTGCTGTTGCCTGGCATACACGTTCAGCGGATACTGACAGCGGATAGGTTGCATTTTTTAACACGTTGCCGAAAATCAAAAATTTAATAGTTTCGCGGTAATAGTCTGCGGTTTCATCTATAGCTGTATGGGATTTCACGCCTAATGCATAAGCGCGTTCTTCAATATTTTTTAATTCTTCATCCGAAAAACCACCTGTATTTACAACGACGGAATGAACTTCTAAACCTAAATCTTGTGTGAGATAGATACAACAAAATGAAGTATCCAATCCGCCACTAAATGCTAAAACTACTTTTTTCATTAGAATGTTATTTTATGAGTGTTTGTTTTCAACGGCTGATTTAAGCTCGTTTCACTCGGTTTTTATTTTTATGTCGAGCGGACCATGAACAGATCGTATTGTTACGAACATATTCACTTACATGCTACGTCTATATTTAATTTAATCTTTTAAGCCTTCGCTTAATATCCTTTTGCGACTTTATTATGTTTGGGAAAGTTGACCGCAATAAACTTATTGGCCGATTTCCAAAACTTCGCCTGAATCCGCTTTAACAGCGACTGTTTTTGGGTGATTCTTTCCAAACGTTCCTTTGCTTCATGCTTACGCTGGATCTTCTCTCTCAGTTCGCGCTCTTTCTCTTCAGGATCCCAAAGCATTGCTGTACACATACAGTTTTTACGGTCCTTACTCATGAGGATCTCATAATTCACGCAGCTTTGGCAGCCCTTCCAAAATTCGTCATCTGTCGTCAATTCGGAATATGGAACGGGTTCATAACCCAATTCTGAATTGATTTTCATCACCGCAAATCCAGTTGTTAAACCAAAAATCTTTGCTTTTGGATATTTTTCACGGGAAAGTTCAAAGACTCTCTTTTTGATCGCCTTTGCCAAACCGACCTTTCTGAATTCGGGATTGACAATCAGACCGGAGTTAGCGACATAATCACCATGCCCCCAGGTTTCTATATAACAGAAACCTGCCCACCGGCCATCTCTATGTAAAGCAATCACTGCTTTACCTTCATTCATCTTGTTGGCAACGTATTCTGGTTTACGACGCGCAATACCAGTACCACGAGCCTTTGCAGACTCGAACATTTCGTCGCAAATAACCTCTGCATAATGTGCATGCTCAGGTTTAGCCGGGATAATTAAAAAATCTGATATAGTCATTGACTTACGACCCTAATAATAAAACAACAACTGCCGTCGTGTTTTGTTACTAAATAAATAAAATAATGGATTCAAAACCATCGGACAATCATGGTCTTGCTTGGAAAGATTCACTACCTCAAATCAAGCCCGAGGTAGTATGGGTCGTCGGAAGCGTAAAACAGGTATTTCTACGAAAATGAAAGAACAAAAAACCTTCCTCATAAACTTCTCAAAAGTTTGAGTACAAGAATAATTGCTTTTTTTGTTCTGTTTCATTTTTTATGCGCTGTCAATTGTTTCTGACGATGCAAATGTATAAAAATATTTTTTTCTTTTCCACAATATTATCATCGATTTTTTGCAAAAATTAAAAATTTACAATATGCTATCAAAACCTTCATGTAAGCTTCATTTTCAAGTAATTAATTATTAACAACGTGGCAATAGACCGGGCCCATTAACGATATTAATTTGACAATAAAACGAATAAAGGTTTAAGGCTTTATCAATTGAAATTACTGTTTTTTCTATAGGTTCGTTATTTTTAGTCAAAAACGATATTTTTGTACGGATCATTTAATGGAGAATAGTATGTCACCGAGTTTAATTTTCTATATTATTTTTGCAGTCCCTTACATTATCTTCATGTATTGGCTCGTCAAGCAGGACAAACATAAATATGCCTGGGGAATAGCAATTATTACGATTGTTGCCCTATTGGCAATCTACGTATCGCAGAAAGCCAGTAAAGTGGCCATGGACAATTATCAACAGCACCAGATCGATTCCAGAGAGATCGAGCGGGAAGAGCGTTTACAAAAAAAGCAGGATAGCATTAATCATGCTCAACAATAAAAAAAGCGGCTAGTGCCGCTTTTTTTATTGTTGAGCATGATCCGGGATCATACCCTCTAATTTAAATAGAAAAGCATACTCCAAGGCGATTTCCTTTAAATAATCAAACCTTCCGGATGCTCCGCCATGTCCGTAGTCCATATCTGTCTTTAACAATAAAATTGTATCTCCAGTTTTGGTTGCCCTCAGTTTGGCTACCCATTTTGCCGGTTCAAAATATTGCACTTGACTATCATGAAGCCCGGTTGTGACCAATAAATTGGGATATTTCTTCACGTCAATATTTTCGTAAGGAGAATATGCTTTCATATAGAAGTAAGCCTCACTTTCATTCGGATTTCCCCATTCATCATATTCATTTGTGGTCAATGGTATTGTGTCATCCAACATGGTATTCACGACATCCACAAACGGTACCTGAGCTATGATACCATGATATTGCTCCGGCGCAATATTAGCAACGACGCCCATTAGCAGACCTCCAGCACTACCTCCCTGCGCATAAAGATGTTCCGATGTACAATAATGATTTTCTATCAGATATTTACCACAATCCACAAAATCGTAGAAGGTATTCATCTTACGCATCATTTTTCCATCTTCATACCATTGGCGCCCCATTTCCTCTCCGCCTCTAATATGTGTTAAAGCATAGATAAATCCGCGATCCAGCAAGCTCAGCCGATTGCTTGAAAAAGTTGGATCCATCGAAGCTCCATAGGAACCATACGCATATTGCAGCAACGGTGCTGTACCATCAAGTTTGGTTCCTTTCTTGTAGACAATAGATATCGGCACCTTAACGCCATCTCTTGCAGTGGCAAAGATACGTTCCGTAATGTAGGCTGTTTGGTCATATCCACCTAAAACCTCCTGTTGCTTTAATAATACTTTATGCCGGTCGGCCATATCATACTCATAAACCGAACTCGGCGTCACTAGGGAGGTGTAACCATATCGCAACTTCTGGCTATTATATTCGACATTAATGGCCGGATATACTGTATAGGCCACTTCGCCAAAATCCAAGTAATGTTGCTGCTGACTATTTAGGTTATAAATGGCCAATTGAGTTAGTCCATTTTTCCTTTCAGCAATCGCTAGAAAGTCCTTAAACTCTTCGATATCACTGACCAGTACATCCGGGCGGTGGTCCATAAATATCTGCCAGTTGCTACGCTCCGTCTGATCTAAGGGACATTGCATGATGCGGAAATTGATGGCCTCGTCATTGGTCAGAATTAAGAACCTGTCTTCCAAGGCAATGACAGAATAAAGTACATCCGGCATCCTTGGTTGAAAGACGCGAAACTCAGTCTGCGGAAAATCAGCATCCAATAACCAGACTTCGGAGGACAAGGTTCCTTCCGAATTGATGATAATATATTTTCCATTTTTCGATTTACCGACTGCGATATAATTTGTGTTATCTTTTTCCTCATAGACCAGCTCATCCGCTGCCGGGTCGCTGCCCAATACATGCCGCATAATCTTTTCACTGAGCAAAGTCACGGGATTCTTAGCGGTATAAAAAAGTGTAAGGTTGTCATTTCCCCAGATTGCTGCCCCCTCGGTATTCTTTATTTGATCGGGGTAGATTTCTCCCGTCTCCAGATTCTTTATATAAATGGTATATTCTCTTCGGGAAACGGTATCCACACTAAAAGCAAGCAAACGATTGTCCGGACTGACCGAAAATCCTTTTGCTGTATAGTACGCATGTCCATCGGCGAGCCGGTCAATATCCAATAACAATTCTTCCTCAGCCTCAAGCGTACCTTTTTTACGACAAAACTTGAAATATTGGTTTCCCTCTTCAGTTCGGCTATAATAGTAGTAGCCATTTTTGTAATAAGGCACCGACTCGTCCTTTTCTTTAATACGAGATTTTAATTCATAAAATAGCTTTTCCTGCAAGTCGGCAGTATCTCCAAGCATGGAGTTGGTATAAGCATTCTCTTTTTCTAGATAATAGATAACCTCCTGCGATTTATCACCCTTTTTAAAGTAATCAATCATCCAGTAATAATTATCTTGAACAGTGTCATCGTGTATCGTTCTGATATGGGGATAAACAGCTGCTATTGGGGCCATCACATTAGGCCAATGTATTTTCTTATGTTGTTGCATTCGCTATCTTTTACGCTATTCTATTCACACTATTTTTGACATCCTGTTATTTGGATCATCCAAATAAAACAAGATCATTTTTAGAAATGCTTTGAATTTAAGATATTTCGTCAAGAGTTTGACTAAGGATGTCGATTATAAGCACTTTTAATAAAAATTAACAGTTCAGAAGAGTCATTAGCATTATCTTTGCTATTCTCTATAGTCGGGATTAACCGAGCGTGCACACATATGAACACATTTTAAAATAAACACAAGTGAATAACCGAGTGCAACGAGCTCATGAACACTTTTAAAATAAACACAAGTGAATAACCGAGTGCAACGAGCTCATGAACACAATTTAAAATAAACACAAGTGAATAACCGAGTGCAACGAGCTCATGAACACAATTTAAAATAAACACAAGTGAA
>PJUI01000124.1_pt1 | contig 40973 bp, 30 predicted proteins | sample 1512201 | NCBI WGS metagenome assembly PJUI01 (sample SAMN08177670, study PRJNA422409) | Feces metagenome, whole genome shotgun sequencing project. | isolation source: Chicken feces (2) enriched on wood chips | host: Gallus gallus | place: USA: Madison | collected 2015-01-15
CACCGTCTACGCGACCAACGCCGTCGGCGACGGACCCGCCTCCCCGCCCTCGGCCGAGGCCCGACCCGACGAGAAGCCCGACCCGCCCGCCGCACCCACCCTCGAGTTCGGCGACCAGTCCCTGACCGTCACCTGGACCAACAAGACCTACACCGACCGCTCGCCCATCGAGACCGTCAACCTGGAGATCTCCCCGGCGCCGCCGAGCGGCGCCATCCAGATGCAGTCCCTCACCGGGAACCAGACCGTCTGGACGGGGCTCAAGAACGGCGTCGCGTACCGGGTGCGCGTGCAGGCCGTGAACCTCGCGCCCGACCCCTCGGAGTGGGGCGAGTACTCCGCCGAGGAGATCCCGGCGGGTCTGCCGGACGTCCCGAAGACGCCCAGCGCGAAGCGCGCGTCCGACTCCCCGCTCAACGGCGGGTCCATCGACGTGGCGTGGGAGCCGCCGTTCGAGAACGGCGACGCGATCAAGGCGTACAGCCTGCAGCGCTACAAGAACGGCGCGCGCGACGGCGCCCCGCTCTCCCTGACGGGGACGAGCCACCAAGCGACCGGGCTCGACAACGAGTCGTCCTACACGTTCACCGTGACGGCCGAGAACAAGGCGGGCGTGACGGCGGAGAGCCCGCAGTCCGCCGCGGTCGTGCCGTTCGGCCGCCCCGAGGCACCGCCGAGGCCCAGCGTGCAGAACGTCGGGTCGTCGTCGCAGAGCAGCGGCATCCCGCGCGTCTCCTGGGGCGCCGCCGACGCCAACGGCAGCCCGATCACCTCGTACACGGTCAAGGCCACTCCGGGCGGCAAGACCAAGCAGGTCAGCGGGACGTCGGTGGACTTCACGGACCTCGCCGCCGGGTCGTACACCTTCACCGTGACCGCGACGAACGCCGGCGGGACGTCCACCTCGAGCCCGGCGTCGGCATCCATCAACGCCTACCAGAAGCCGGGGACCCCCGGGGTGAAGGCGTCGCGCAACAACGAGACGTCCGGCACGTTCACGATCTCCGCGCCCTCGTCCAACGGCGGGAACTCGATCAAGCACTACGAGTGGGACTACAACGGCAACGCAGGAAGCGACTCGGGCACGGGCCAGACCGTGCGGGTCGGCTCGAACTACGAGCAGACCTTCAACCTGCGCGCCCGCGCGTGCAACGACGCCGGGTGCGGTGAGTGGAGCAACCCGCGCACGTCCTTCACCACCGACAAGAAGCCGGTGCCGCCCACCATCTGGGTCACGCGCGGTCCGCAGCGGGACACCCAGCCCGGCTACGGCAACTGCGTCGGCTACATGTGCACCGTCTTCAGGGTCAACGCCAACGAGACGTTCCCGTCCGGCACCTACTCGTTCACGTGCCAGTCCAGCACCGGTCAGGTCGGGAGCTACACGTGGACGGAGCGCCTCAACGCGGGAAGCTACGTCGACCTGGGGTGCATTCTCGGCAACAGCGGCGGCACTCCGCGCACCGTGTGGGTGACCATCTCGCCCGCGCCCGCGGGGATCGTGGTGGAGCACAAGTCGTGGCCGAACCTCTAGCGCGGCGCTGAGCCGTGATCTGCCGTCGGCGCATCCGCCGACGGCAGATCACGCGCCCGCCCGGCCCCTGCTCGGGCGACGGTGGTCCCATGACCACGCACACGTCACGCCCACCGCACGCGGAGGCCGCCGCCCCGGCGTCGTCGTCCTTCGACGACCAGCTCACGACGCGGCTGCTCCACCAGCGCATCGTCGTCCTCGGCACGGCCGTGGACGACGCCGTCGCGAACCGTCTGTGCGCGCAGCTCCTCCTGCTCTCGGCGGAGGACCCGCGCGCGGACGTCGCGCTGTACGTCAACTCTCCCGGCGGCTCGGTGAGCGCCGGGCTCGCGATCTACGACACGATGCGGCTCATCCCGAACGACGTCTCCACCGTCGCGATGGGCTTCGCCGCGAGCATGGGGCAGTTCCTGCTCTGCGCGGGGACGCCGGGCAAGCGGTACGCCCTGCCGCACGCGCGGATCATGATGCACCAGCCGTCGGCGGGCATCGGCGGCACCGCCGTCGACATCGCGATCCAGGCCGAGAACCTCGTGTACACCAAGGGCCTCATGCACCGGCTGACCGCCGAGAGCACCGGGCAGAGCGTCGAGACCATCGCCGACGACTCCGACCGGGACCGCTGGTTCACGGCGCAGCAGGCGCTCGAGTACGGCATGGTCGACCGGATCGTCGAGTCGGTCGACGACGTCCGCCCCGCCCGCGCGGCCCGGAAGGTGGGTCTGTGATGGCGAGCTACACGATCCCGACCGTCGTCGAGAAGACCCCGCTCGGGGAGCGCGCGTTCGACGTCTTCTCCCGCCTCCTGTCGGAGCGCATCGTCTTCCTCGGCACGGAGATCGACGACGGCGTCGCGAACGTCGTCATGGCGCAGCTCCTGCACCTGGAGTCCGACGCCCCGGACCAGGAGATCGGGCTGTACATCAACTCCCCCGGTGGCTCTGCGACCGCGCTCATGGCGATCTACGACACGATGCAGTTCGTCCGCTGCGACGTGTCGACCATCTGCATGGGCCAGGCGGCCTCGGCCGCGGCCGTCCTGCTCGCGGCGGGGACGCCGGGCAAGCGCTTCGTGCTCGAGCACTCGCGCGTGCTGCTGCACCAGCCCTCGGGCGGCGGCGAGGGCACCATCTCCGACCTGTCGATCCAGGCCGAGGAGATCCTGCGGATCCGGTCCGAGACGGAGGAGGTCCTGTCCCGCCACACGGGGCAGACCGTCGAGCGCCTGCGCGCGGACACCGACCGCGACCTCGTGCTCACCGCACGCCAGGCCGTCGAGTACGGCGTCGCGGACGCCATCGTCACGTCGCGCAAGCTCGCCGCGGCCGCCTGAGGCGTCGAGCGCTGCACCCCCGGTCGACGGATGCACCCGGAGACGCATCTCTCGGCCCGGGGCGCAGCACTCGCGGGGACCTCGCGCGGCTACCCCCGTCGCCGGAACCACGTACGGCGCCGTGTCTCCTGCGGGGGATCGGCCCGGCGTGGGGCTTCCGCTCCCGGCGCGTCAGGTTCCGGAGTCTCAGTTCCCGGCGCGTCAGGTTCCGGCGCGTCGAGAGCCGGGACGGGCTCGACGGCGGTGTCCGCCCCGGGCGCACCGGCGTCCGGAGCCGCTGCTGCCGGCTCGGGGTCGCGCGCCGGCCCGGCCACCGGGCGTGCCGTCGCCTCGATGGCGGCGATCCGCCCGCGCTCGTCGAACCGGACGGTCACGCTCCCGTCGGGCACGGCGAGCTCGACCGCGCCGTCGCCCTCCGTCGTCTCGAGGCCGCGCGCGGCCGCGTAGGACGCGACCGCCCGCCGGTGGTCGACGACCGTGACGGACAGCAGACCCTCGCTCAGCACCCGCACGACGCGCGGCACGCTCGGAGCGGGCAGGGCGAGGTCGTCGGCGTCGAGGAGGAACCACGCGCGCGTCCCGCCGCCGACGGGACCGCTGTAGTGAGTCCAGGTACCGGTGACGGCCTTGGCCGCGAGCGCGAGGCGATACGGGAGGTCGTCGGTGAGCGGCAGCTCTGGCTCGGTCGCCTCGCGCAGGCCGGTCTCACGGGTCTTCTCGGCGGCGCGCAGCACGTCCTCGGGGAAGTCGTTGACGTTGTTCCACGCCCACATCCAGCTCCCGGGGCCGGGCGCGGCAGTGCCGAGGAACTGGAGCCGGCACGTCGTCGTCCCGCCGTCCGGCGCGGTGAAGGTGAACGTCCCCGTGGCCATCTCGGCGCCCCACGCGTCGTCGCCGTGGCGGTCGACGAGGTGGAGCTGGTGCTCGTGCGAGAGGAACGCGGCGTCGTCGACGAGCTCCTGGAGGGCCGGGGCGGTCTGCTCTGCCGTGCCGTGCGCGGTCTGCGGCTCCGTCATCCCTCGACGGTAGCGGCGCCCGCCTCGCCGCGCCGGGGCGCGACACGCGGTGCCGACCAGGTGCCGGCCCGGCGCCGGCCCGGCGCCGGCCGCGCGTCAGCCGGTGCGGCGGGCCCCGCGGGGCTCAGGCCGCGAGGAGGAGGACGTCGGCGGCGCGCGCGGTCGGCCGCGCCGCGAGCGCCGGGCTCGCGAGCGCGGTGCGCGCGACCGGGAGGTCGCGCACGGGCTCGCCGGCGGGTGCGGGGTGCGGGGGCGCGGAGAGCGCACCGCGCTCCCGGACGGAGGAGAGCACGCGCACCGGGGCGACGGGGCGCAGCTCTTCGCCCGTGCGGGCCACGAGGTCCACGAGGCGCAGGCCGAGGGCGCCGCAGACGGCGGCCAGGACCTCGGAGGACGCCTCCTTGCGGCCGCGCTCCACCTCGGACAGGTAGGCGGTCGAGACCCGTGCGGCAGCCGCGACGTCCACGAGCGTCCGCCCCTGCCCGAGCCGGGCCCGCCGGAGGATCCCGCCGATGACGTGCCGCAGGAGCGGCTCCGGCCGCCCGCCCTCCCGGGACCGGGGGCTCGCCGGGACCGCGTCCGGCACCGCGTCCGGCACCGCTCTCGGCACCGGGTCCGGCACGGCTCTCGGCACTGCGATCGGCACCGGGCCCGGCACCGCGCTCGTCGTGTCCATGCGGTCACGCTACCCGCGCCCCCGCCCGGGTGCCGAGGCACCCGGGCGAGGATCTGCTGCTGGCGTAAGGGCCCGACGTCGGGCGCTCACCGGTCCGGGAGGGACGTCACCACCGCTCGAGCGACCACGCCATCTGCCAGAACCGGATCTCGTGCCGGCAGCTCAGCTCGAACGCGCGCTCCATGCGGGCGCGCTCCGCCTCGCCCGCGTCGGCGGCGAGCGCGTCGAGACGCTCGCGCAGGTCGGCCAGGACTCCTTCGGTGCGCTCGGCGGCGTAGAACTCCCACCAGCCCGCGAGCGGGTGGTCGTCCGCGATCGCGCCGGGCGTCGTCTCGCGCTCGGCGAGCCAGAACCGCCGCGCCGACCAGATGTAGGTCCACGGGCACGGCAGGAGCGCGGCGAGCAGCACGCCGAGCGAGTCGCGGCCCGCGGCGAGCATGTGGTCGACGTACGCCTGCGCGCTCGGGGCGAGGCGGTTCGTCTGCGCCTCCTCGTACGTCACGCCGAGGAAGTCGCACATCGCGTGGTGCGCGTGCGACTCGTCGTCCAGCAGGAACCCGGCCTTCTCGTGGAAGTACGCGGCCCAGTCACGGTCCGGCGCGAGCGCCATGCCGAGCCCGTAGCAGCGCAGGTACGCCGTGAGGTACTGGTGGTCCTGGCCGACGTAGTGCCGCACCGCGGCCGGCTCGACCGACCCGTCGCGCAGCCCGGCGAGGAACGGGTGGTCGTAGAACTCGTCGAAGAGGTGCGCGTACCGGCGCGCGAGGTCGACCGTGAAGCCGGTCTCCCCCGGCCGGACGAGCGCGGTCGGGTCGTCCGCGAGGACAGGGTTCAGGGTGATGGCAGCAGGCGTCGTCATGCCCACGTTCCTCCGCTCGTGCTAGCGAGATCAGGTTCGACGGGTCCGGGCGGCCGTACCGCTCGTCTCAGTCCCTCGGCCCGGCTGCCCGGGCGGGACGCCCCGCGTGGTTCGCCGCGACCCTAGCAAGGAAGCGCGGCCCGCGCCGGGAGCGTCCGGCAGCGTGTGGGAATATAGTTGTAGCAACAACAAGTTGGAGCAGACATGACCACGAGCACCCCGGGCGCGGCGACCGACCGCCTCCTGTCCCCGTCCACGAGCATGGACGCCGTCACGCTGCGCGTCGGCGACCTCGAGCAGATGACGTCCTACTACACGGGCGCGTTCGCGCTGGCCCCGCTCGAGGAGCGCTCGCGCGGCACCGAGGTGCACCGCGTCCTCGGCCGCGGCACGACGCCCATGCTGCGGCTCGTGCACACGCCCGGCCTGCCCGCCGTCGACCGGCGCCAGGCCGGCCTGTTCCACACCGCGTTTCTGTTCGACGACGCGGCGAGCCTCGCCGCGACCGTCTACCGTGCCGCGCAGGACCGCCGCGGGGCGTTCGTCGGGTCGAGCGACCACCTCGTCAGCGAGGCGTTCTACTTCACCGACCCCGAGGGGAACGGCGTCGAGCTGTACACCGACCGCCCCCGCGAGACGTGGGTGCGCGAGCGCGGCCAGATCGTCATGGCGACCGAGTACCTGGACCCGAACGCGTACCTGCGCACGCACCTCGACCAGGAGACGTTCGACGCCGGGCCCGCGCTCGCCGGTCGCGTGGGCCACGTCCACCTCCAGGTCGGCGACATCGCGACCGCCCACGACTTCTACGTCGACGCCGTCGGGTTCGAGGCCACGGTCACCGAGTACAGCGGCGCCCTGTTCGCGTCCGCCGGCGGCTACCACCACCACGTCGCGATGAACGTCTGGAACAGCGCCGGCGCCGGCCCGCGCGCCGCGAGCCTCGGGCTCGGCGACGTCGCGGTCACCGTCCCCGGTCGCGACGACCTCGACGCGCTCGTCGCCCGCCTGCGCGCCCGCGGCCTGCAGCACGCCGACGACGGCCGCTCCGTCGTCGTGCACGACCCGTGGGGCACGCGCGTCACGCTGGCCGTGCCCGGCACGACGACCGACGAGCTGCTCGCGCGATGAGCGCCCCGTCCACCCTCGTCGCGGTCCGGTCCGACGCGGACCCGGCGGACCCGACCACCGCGGGGCCTGTCGTCGTGCTGCTGCACGGGTTCGGCTCGCACGAGCACGACCTCGCGGGCCTCGGCCCGCACCTGGGCGCGCCCTGGGTCTCGCTGCGCGCCCCGCTCCCCCTCCCGCACGGCGGGTTCGCCTGGTTCCCGATCGTCACGCCGGGCGAGCCCGACCCGGAACCCGTGGCGCGCGCGACCGAGGCCGTCTGGGCCTGGGTCGACGCCGAGCTCGGCCCCGACCGGCCGGTCGTCCCCGTCGGGTTCTCCCAGGGCGGGCTCATGGCGACGCAGCTCCTGCGCACGCGCCCCGAGCGCGTGGCGGCGACCGTCGTCCTCGGCGGGTTCGTCCAGGGCGCGGAGCAGCCCGCCGACGTCGCGCTCGCCGCGTCCCGGCCGCCCGTGTTCTGGGGCCGCGGGGCCGAGGACCGCGTCATCGCGCCGCACGCGGTCGAGCGGACGGCCGCATGGCTGCCCGGCCGCTCGACGCTCGTCGAGCGCGTCTACCCCGGCCTCGCGCACAGCATCGACGGGCGCGAGCTCGCCGACGTCCGTGCGTTCCTCGACGACGCCCTGGGGCGGACCGCCGCCTGACCGCAGGCGCGGGCGGCCGACCCCGACGGCGGAGGGCCCGGCCCGGGGCGCGCGCCCGGCGCCGGGCGCGCACGATGGGAGCAGCCAGCCGTGCGCACCGAGGAGCCAGGCCGATGTTCCGCAGCCTCTTCCCGATCCTCTCCGTGGCCGACGTGGAGCGGTCGCTCGTCTTCTACCGCGACCTGCTGCGCGGGACCGTCGAGTACGCGTTCCCGGACGAGGGCCCGCCCGTGTACGTGAGTGTGCACGTCGGCGGCTCGCCGCTCGGGATCGGGCTCGACGACGGCACGATGCCGGACGGCGTCGCGCGTACCGCGCTGTGGGTGTACGTCGACGACTGCGACCGGGCCGTCGAGCACCTCGCCGCAGCGGGCGTGCCGGTGCTCCAGCCGCCGACGGACCAGCCGTGGGGCGAGCGCGTCGCGCGCGTGCAGGACCCGGACGGCACCGTCGTGATCATCGGCCAGGAGGCCGCGCCGCCGCCCGAGCCCGAGGGCCCGACCGGGCTCTCGTGACGTCGGTGCCCCCACCGGGACTCGAACCCGGAACACGCCGGGTTTAAGCCGGCCGCCTCTGCCAGTTGGGCCATGGGGGCGCGGCCCGAATCTACCGCGACCGCGGTGCGGGCTGGGACGGTCGACGCCCGCCGAGGACGCGCCGGACACGTCGGGACGCGACGAGGGGCGAGCCGCACCGGCGGCTCGCCCCTCGTCGTCGGGCACGGTTCCGGGGTCGCCCCCGGACGGCGGTCAGGATGCCTTGGCCGGGACCTTCTCGTCCGCGTCGGCGGAGACGCCCGCCTCGGCCGCGGCGGCGGAGCCCTGCGCGGTCTGCTTGACCGGCTCGCCGTCCTTCTTGGGCGGCACCGACGCGGCGCGGAACTCCGCGCGCGGGTCGTGCAGGGAGCCCAGCGACACGAGCTCGCGGCCCAGGAGGAACTGCCCGATCCAGCCGATGAAGATGCGGATCTTGCGGTTGCCCGTCGGCATCGCCATGACGTGGTAGCTGCGGTGCATGAGCCACGCGAGCACGCCACGCAGCTTGAACACGCCGAACAGCTCCGCGACGCCCTTGTACAGGCCGAGCGACGCGACCGTACCGACGCTCTTGTGGCGGTACTCGACCGGCTTCTCGCTGTGCAGCTCGAGCGCGAGGTTGTCGGCCAGGCGCGTGGCCTCGCGGATCGCGTGCTGCGCGTTCGGCGGGCAGAACTTGCCCGGGTTGAGCACGTCCGGGACGGCGGCGCAGTCGCCCGCGGCCCAGGCGTTCGGCACGACGTTGCCGTCGGCGTCGGCGACCTGGAGCGTCGGGAGCACCGTGACGCGACCCATCTTGTCCACGGGGAGGTCGGACGCCTCCTTGATGACCGGGTTCGCCTTGACGCCCGCGGTCCACACGATCGTGTCGGAGTCGAACTCCACGCCCGTCGACGTGACGACGTGGCCGTCCACGCACGACGACAGGAACGTGTTGAGGTGGAACTCGATCCCGCGCTTCTTCAGCTCCTCGAGCGCGTAGCCCGCCATGGGCTCGCTGAGCTCGGGCAGGATGCGCCCGGCGCCCTCGATCATGACGAAGCGGAGGTCCTTCTCCTCGATCGTCGCGTAGTTGCGGGTCGCGTAGCGCGCCATGTCCTCGATCTCGGCGATCGCCTCGACGCCCGCGAACCCGCCGCCCACGAACGTGAACGTCAGCATGCGGCGACGCAGCCCCTCGTCCCACGTGGACGACGCGACGTCCATGCGGTTGAGCACGTGGTTGCGGACCGCGATGGCCTCCTCCACGTTCTTGAAGCCGATCGCGTTCTCCGCGAGCCCGGGGATGGGCAGCGTGCGCGACACCGAGCCGAGGCCGACGATCAGGTGGTCGTACGTGACCGAGTAGTCGTCGCCCTCCTCCGGGTGGATCGTCACGCGGCGCGCGGCGTGGTCGATCGAGACGACCTTGCCCTGGAGCACGTCGACGCCCTTGAGGGCGCGGCGGTGCGGCGCGACGACGTCGCGGCCGTCGATCGAGCCCGCGGCCGCCTCGGGGAGGAAGGGCGCGTACGTCATGTACGGGCGCGGGTCGACGACGACGATCGCCGCCTCGCGGCGACCGAGCTTCTTGCGCAGTCGGCGCGCGGCGTACAGACCCACGGAGCCGCCGCCGAGGACGACGACGCGGGGCACCTTGCGGGGCCGCGGCGAAGCGGTCTGGGCACGGCTGACCGAGGTCAGGTCATTCTGAGGCATGGTTCCAGAGTATTACCGGTTGCGGCACAGGCGAGCCGGAGCGTCCGTCAGACGGGCGTGACGCGCCCCACGCTCGCCCCGTGGGGTGGGCAGACCCGACATTCCGCGCGGCACGGACGGCGCCGAACCCGGGATCGCTCCCCACGATGTCGCCAGGCTGGGGAGCGACCCCGGGTTCGGCTTCTCTGGTCAGCCGATCGCGCCGACGACGGGGGTCGGGCCGGTCGGCTGCGGCTGCGTGCCGCCCGCGGGCGGGGTCGGCGCGGGCTCGGGGGCCGTGCCGTCGGCCGGGTCCGTCGCGTCGCCCGACGACGCCGGGTCGTCGCCCTGGTCGCCGGCGTCGCCGGTGCCCGGCTCGTCCGTGCCCGACGTCGCGTCGTCCGCGCCGACGCTCGACGGGACCGCCGTCGGCGCCTTGAGGAACGGCCATGGCATCTCGCGCGTGCGCGTGCCGGTCGCCGGGACGGGGCGCCCGTCGCCGTCCGCGTACTCGACGTCCTCCTCCGCGACCGCGTGCAGCGGGTAGACGTTCCAGCGCTCTCGACCGTCGGTCGAGAGCGTCGGCTGGAAGTACCACGCGCCCTCGACGTCGGGCACCGACCACGGACCGTAGGCACCCTCCTCGGTCACGGTGCGCACCTGGCGGCCGCGGTCGTCGAAGATCTGGACGTCGCGCACCGGGTCGCCCGCCGCGTCGTACGCGAACAGGTTGGAGACCTGCATCCCGTCGACCCACACGCCGTCGCCGCCCGGCCCCGAGGGGCCGCCGTAGGAGACGGGCTGCGTCCCGCCGCTCGCGTCGGCCCACCCCTGCTGGTAGCCGCTGTCCCACCCGGACACGGAGACCGAGGCGCTCGCCGCGGTGACGTAGAGCACGGTCGGGACCGCCGCGACGGCCGCCGCGACGGACAGCGGACGCACGACCTTGGGCAGCCAGGTCGTGGGCAGCCAGCGACCCCGACCCCACTGGACGCTCACCACCACCGCGGCGAGCACCACGACGCGTGCGGAGAGGTCCCGCGGCAGGACCGCGACCTGGTAGCCGCCGAGCAGCGCGAGCAGCAGCGTCGCCACGACCCACCCGCGCAGGATCCACCACGCGGGCGTCAGGGTCCGCAGGAACTCCATGACGGAGGCCCACTGCGGCGTCGAGGTGACGGGCCGCCACAGGGATCGCCACCCGGACGAGAGGATCCCGCCGAGCACGAACAGCCGCCCGCGCAGCCCGATGCGGGGGCGTCGTGCGCCGCCCGGCGCGACGGCGGGCGGCAGCCCCGCCGCGGCGCGCAGCTCGGCGGCGTACTCCGCGGGCGGGCCGAAGAACGCGACGAGGTCGAGGCCCGTGTCGTCGGCGACGGCCCCGCCCGGGTCGGCCGGGCCGCCGTCGGGCAACCGACGAGCGGGACCGCCGCGGCGGGGCAGCGCGCCCGGCGCGTCGACGACCGCCTCGGCGAGGTCGGCCTCGAGCCCGTCGGTGAGCTCCTCGACCTGCTCCGGCCGCAGGTCGGCGAGGTGCGCGCGCACCTGCTGCGCGTACGCGTGGACGTGACCGTAGAAGGCCAGGCCCACGGGCGCCCCGGCGGGCTGCTGCGCGGGCGTCGTCGTGCTCATCAGGCGGCCACCTCTCCGGTCCGCAGCAGCGCGGACACGGTGCCCGCGAACGTCTGCCACTCCTTGCGGTGCAGGTCGAGCATCGCCCGCCCCTGCGCATTGATCCCGTAGTACTTGCGGTGCGGGCCGGCGTCGGACGGCACGACGTACGTCGTCAGCGCCCCGCTCGCGTACAGGCGCCGCAGCGTCCCGTACACCGACGCGTCGCCGACGTCGTCCAGCCCCGCCGCGCGCAGGCGTCGCACGACGTCGTACCCGTACCCGTCCTCGGCCTCGACCGCCGCGAGGACCGCGGCGTCGAGCACCCCCTTGAGCAGCTGCGTGGTGTCCATCCGACCCTCCGTCGGGCGTGGCCCTGGTCCGTCCCGGCACTCGGCCCGCCGGTCGTGGCGGGCTCACGCGATGCACACTACCGCGCGATGCGCAGTACCACGCACACCGACACTCCGATGTCGGTCGGGGAGACGCCGAATCCGGGGTCGCTCCCCACCCCAGAGCGTGGGTGGGGAGCGACCCCGGGTTCGGCGGACGCGTCAGGCGAGGGACCAGGCGATCCCGTCGAGGATGTCGTGCTCGCTCGTGACGACCTCGGTGAGCGACCCGCCCGCAGCGGCGACGTCGTCGCGCACGCGGCGCACGACCTCCGACCACACGAGCGCGCCCGCGCCGATGACGTCCACGCGGCCCGGGTGCATGAAGCCGAGCGCCGTGCGCTCGGCGCGCGAGCGGTGGAGCAGGTCGTCGCACGCCGCGAGGACCGCGTCGACCGGGAGCACGGCGCCGTCGATCCGCTCCCGCTCGTACCGTGCGAGGCCCAGCGCGTGGGCCGTCACCGTCGTGACGGACCCGGCGAGGCCCACGAGCATCACCGCCTCCCCCAGCGGGACGACGGCCGCCGCCTCGTCGAGCGCGGCCCGCACGTCGGCCCGGGCCGCGGCCTCCTCGTCGGCGGTCGGCGGGTCGGAGCGCAGGTGCCGCTCGGTCATGCGCACGCACCCGACGTCCATCGAGAACGCGGCGTCGGGCGTCGTCGTGCCGAGCACGAGCTCGGTCGAGCCGCCGCCGAGGTCGACGACCGCGTAGGGGCCCGGACGCAGGGCAGCGACCGTCGACGTCGCACCGCGGAACGACAGCGCGGCCTCCTCCTCGCCCGAGACGACCTCGGGCTCCACGCCCAGCGCGGCCAGGACCCCCGCGACGAACTCGTCGCGGTTCTCGGCGTCCCGCGTGGCCGACGTCGCGACGAACCGCGTGCGCGTCGCGCCGAGCTCCGCGATCACGTCGGCGTAGCGGCGCGCGGCGTCGAGCGTGCGCGCGAGCGCCTCCGGCGCGAGGCGGCCGGTGCGGTCGACCCCCTGGCCGAGCCGGACGACCTCCATGCGCCGGTCGAGGTCGACGAGCGTGCCCGCGGCCGGGTCGACGTCCGCGACGAGCAGGCGGATCGAGTTGGTGCCGCAGTCGATCGCGGCCACGCGCGAGGTGCCGGGCCCGGCGGGGGCCGGGGAGGGTGCCGTCGCGGCGAGCGCGCCCGGGTCACGGGTGAGAGGAGAGGTGGAGCCAGAGGTCATGCGACCAAGCGTGCCACGACGTCAGCAGGTGCAGCGGTCGGGGCGCCAGACGTCGCGCACCCGCTCGAGCGCCTCGTCGCCCAGCGGGTTGACGCCGGGGCCGGCGGCCAGGGCGTGCCCCACGAGGACGTGCAGGCACTTGACGCGCGTCGGCATGCCGCCCGCCGAGATCCCGTCGATCTCCTCGACGTGGCCGAGCGACTCCCGCTGCGCGAGGTAGTGCTCGTGCGCACGCCGGTACGCGGCGGCGAGCGCCTCGTCCTCGGTGAGGCGCTGCGACATCTCCTTCATGACGCCGTTCGCCTCGAGCGTCGAGGCGGCCGCCACGGCGCCGGGGTGCGTGAGGTAGAAGGTCGTGGGGAACGGCGTCCCGTTCTCGAGCCGCGGCGCGGTGCGGACCACGAGCGGACGCCCGCACGCGCAGCGCGCGGCGATGCCGACGACCCCGCGCGGGGTGCGCCCGAGCTGCTCCGCGAGGGTCTCGAGGTCGCGCTCGGTGACGACGGCGTCCGGGTCGTCGGCGGGGATGGCCAGGCGGGCGTCGGGCACGGGTGTTCCTTCGGGTCGGTCGGGCGCGTCGGGTCGACGCGTCACCCATTCTCCCCGCTCGACGGGGCCGAGCCGTCGCCGGCCGGTTCCTCGCCCGCGGGCGGGGACTCCTCCCCGGCCCCGTCGTCGGCCGTCCCGGCCCCCTCGCCCGTTCCCGACGACACCGGCTGCTCACCCGCGACCTGCACCGACGCCCAGATCGCCTCGTACCAGGGCGTGCCGTCCTCATAGCCCTGCACGGGGCCGTCGGTGATCGTCTGCCCGGTCTGCGGGTCGATGTCGTCGACCACGGTCTCCGGGTCGAGCACGCGCCACGGCCGCTCGCCCGGCATGACGAAGTTCAGCCGGTCCCGCGCCTCGCGCTCGACGTACGCCTGGTCGTCCCAGCGGTCCAGCTCGGACTGGAGGTCGTCGTGCTGGGTCTGCGCCTGCGCGAGGTCGTTGCGCAGCTCGCGCAGCTCCCCCGTCTGGTTGACGTATGCCCGCAGGGTCGGCAGCAGCAGCACGACGGCGAGCAGCACGACGACGGACAGCACCAGGGTCCGGACCGTCACGACCTCGGGCAGGAGGAAGCCGTACCGGCTCCGGCGCCGGTCCTCCGGCGCGGGACCCGCGGCGCGACGCGACGGTGCCGGTCGCTGCGTGCGCGCGGCGGGGCGGCGCACGCCCGCCGACGAGGAGGGCTTCGCCCCGGTCGTGCGGCCCGTCGGAGAGCTCTTCCCGGTCGTCGGCCGCGTGCCCGACGCGCCCTTCGGCGCCGCGGGCTTGGACGCCGACGGGCGGGACGCACCGGCGGACGTCGACCCGGACCGGGGCGCCGACTTCGACCCGGACCCGCGCGCGGGCCCGGTCCCCGGACGCGCGGGGGCACCGGGGCGCGGGGGGCGGCGCGAGGACGGCATGCCCCGATTGTGCTGCCGCGACGGCCCCGGCCCCGGGAGCACGCGCGGTGCGCCCGCGAACGTGAGCCGATCGACACGACATCTTCACCCGCGGCCGTGACCTGCGGCGGGGTGCGGGTGCCCGCCCGCGCGCGGGGCCGGACGCGCCGGAGCCCGGCGGGCCGACGAGCGGCCCACCGGGCTCCGGGTGCCGGGTCGCCCCGGCGGCGTGCTGCGCGACCCGAGGGTCAGCCCTGCACCGTCCAGCGCGGGAACGCGCCGCGACCGGCGTAGCGCGCGGCGTCGTCCAGCGCCTCCTCGATGCGCAGGAGCTGGTTGTACTTGTTGATGCGCTCGCCGCGAGCGGGGGCACCGGTCTTGATCTGGCCGGCGTTCGTCGCGACGGACAGGTCGGCGATCGTCGTGTCCTCGGTCTCGCCCGAGCGGTGCGACACCATCGCGGTGAAGCCGTTGCGCTGCGCGAGCTCGACGGCGTCGAGCGTCTCGGTGAGCGTGCCGATCTGGTTGAGCTTGACCAGGAGCGAGTTCGCCGCCTTGAGCTCGATGCCCTTGGCGAGGCGCTCCGGGTTGGTGACGAACAGGTCGTCGCCGACGATCTGCACCTTGTCGCCGACCTCGGCCACGAGCTGCGACCAGGCGCCCCACTCGTCCTCGGACAGCGGGTCCTCGATGGAGACCAGCGGGTAGTCGCGCACGAGCTGCTCGTAGTACGCGATGATGTCCTCCGAGCTCGTCGCCTTGCCCTCGAACTGGTAGGCGCCGTCCTTGAAGAACTCGGTCGCGGCGACGTCGAGCGCCAGGCCCACGTCCTTGCCGGGGACGAACCCGGCCTGCTCGATCGCGACGAGGATGAGGTCGAGCGCGTCACGGTTGCTCGGCAGGTTCGGGGCGAAGCCGCCCTCGTCGCCGAGGCCCGTCGCGAGGCCCTTGCCCTTGAGCACGGACTTCAGCGAGTGGTAGACCTCCGCGCCCGTGCGCAGCGCCTCGCGGAACGAGGACGCGCCGATCGGGGCGACCATGAACTCCTGGATGTCGACGTTCGAGTCCGCGTGCGACCCGCCGTTGAGGATGTTCATCATCGGCACGGGCAGGACGTGCGCGTTCGGGCCGCCGACGTAGCGGTACAGGTCGAGGCCGGCGCTCTTCGCGGCGGCCTTCGCGACGGCGAGCGAGACGCCGAGGATCGCGTTCGCGCCGAGCTTGCCCTTGTTCGGGGTGCCATCCAGGTCGATGAGGGCGGCGTCGATGAGGCGCTGGTCCTCGGCCTCGAAGCCGATGAGCTCCGGGGCGATGTCGTCGATCACGGAGTTGACCGCGCCCTCGACGCCCTTGCCCAGGTAGCGGGACTTGTCGCCGTCACGACGCTCGACGGCCTCGAACGCACCGGTCGACGCGCCCGACGGCACTCCGGCGCGGGCGAACGTCCCGTCGTCCAGGACGACCTCGACCTCGACGGTCGGGTTTCCGCGGGAGTCGAGGATCTCGCGCGCTCCAACGGCTTCGATGCTGGCCACAGGTGCTCCTTCGGGGCAGGGCTGCGGGCGCTTCGAATGGGGTTGGCCGACCCGGGCAGGGAAACCCGGGACGCCGCGTGCGCGCCCGCGACGGTGGTGGGTTTACGACCACAGCCTAGTGCCCGGTTGTGACCTGCGCCGCTGCGTCCGGTCCGTGGGCCTCCGGTCGGGGACCTGCGCGTCGACGATCGGGACGAACGTCCCGGTCAGGCCGACCCCTCCGCGCGCGGGGTCTCCGCCGCCACGATCCGCGCCTCGACGCGCCGCAGCTCGACGCGGAGCGCCGCCTCGGCGTCCAGCCCGTCCGCCTCGGCGCGCGCCACGAGCGCCAGCAGCTCGCGCCCCAGCCGCTCGTCCGCCGTCGTGCCCTCGCCGCCGGCCCCGGTGGCCGCACCGCCCGACGGCGCCGCGAGCGCCGCGCCGACCGCGTCGCCGAGACCACCGCGACCGGCCCGGGAGAGGACCTTCTGCGCGCGGGCGAGCGCACCCTGGGTGTGCGAGATGCCCTCGAGCACCGACGTGCGCTGCTTCTCGGCCTTCTTGATCGCGTCCCACTGCTGGTGGAGGTCGGTGACCTCGGTGTCGGCGAAGGTGTCGGCGAACACGTGGGGGTGGCGTCGCACGAGCTTCGCGGCGAGGTCGGCGGCGACGTCGTCGACGGTGAACGGGTCCGGCTCCTCGCTCGCGATGCGGGCGTGGAAGAGGACCTGGAGCAGCAGGTCGCCGAGCTCCTCGCGCATCCCCGCGCGGTCGCCGGTCTCGATCGCGTCGGCCAGCTCGTGCGCCTCCTCCAGCAGGTACCGCACGAGCGACTCGTGCGTCTGCTCGCGGTCCCACGGACACCCGCCCGGCGAGTACAGCCGGTCCATGACGGCGACGACGTCGCGCAGCGGGTCGGTCGCGGCGCCGGGGGCGGGCGCGGGGTCGGGCGCGGGCTGAGGAGCCGAGGGCACGGGTGCGGTCACCGGTTCATCGTAGGTTCGGCCGAGCAGGCGGTGCCGTCCCTCGACCTCCGCCCCGACCAGCGCGGTCGTGGCTCGTCCGGACGTCCGGACGAGCCACGACCACCTGCGCGGCGGGTCAGCAGGTGCGTGCCTCCACGGCGATCTCACGCGTCGAGGCGGGTCCCCCGGCGTCGGGCGTCGCCGTGATCGTGGCCGTGGTGGCCGGGACCGACGTCGCGCGGACGGCGAACGACTGGTACGCGTTGGCGCCCGGCGCCACCGCCGGGAACGTCCGCGTCCCGTACGGGGTCGTGAGCGTCACGTCGACGGGCACGTCCTCGCGGTTCGTGGCCCGGACCGCGACGTACGCCTTGCCCGCGAGGCAGCGCGCCGACGCCTCGACGTCGAGCGCGACCTCGGGCGCCGCGCCCGCGCCGACGAGCCGTGCGACGCCCCAACGCGCCGTCGACTGGTAGCCCGCCCCGGACGGGTCCGCCCAGTTGCGGATCGCGGTGCGCGTGCCCTCGGACGCGTCGTTGACCTGGAGGTCGAGCCCGTGGAACGTGCCCGCGCCGCCCTGGTCGGCGAGGTCGACCGCGAGCTCGACGACGTACCCGTCGGTGGTCCGGGACGTCGCGCTCGTGACGCGCGCCCGCTGCGCCGCCTCGTCGCCCGCGCCGAACGACACGGCGTTCTCGGCGCTCACCCGGATCTGGGTGTCCAGGTCCCGGTAGGCGCCGTTCTTGGCGTTGCCCGCGTCGACATAGACCTCGACGGAGTCCTGCACCCACGGGTCGGAGCCGCTCACGTCGACCACCGGGTCGGCGACCTCGGCAAGCACGTAGAGCGTCCGGTCGCGCCACAGGGTGCGGACGGTCGCGACCGCGCCGCCGCTCCCCTGGACCTCCTTCGCGGTCGTCACGGGCGCGTTCGCCTCCGCCCACACGGCGTCGACCTCGCCGTCGACCGCGGGCGCGGCCGACGCGTGCGCGACCTCGAGGTAGGACAGCTCCTCGAGCAGGCGCAGCGTGCCCGTCGCGCCGGGCGTGTTCCAGGCGGACGTCGCGCCGCCGTCGGTCGCGCGCACGTCGAGCGCGAGCGTGTCCCCGGGCGCGGCGCCGGCGAGCGGGAGGTGCGCGACGACGTCGTACCCGCCCGCGCGCTCGGTCACCTCCGCGGAGACCCCCGCGCTCGTCGTCCCGTCACGGCCGACGGCGTGCTCCGTGCCGTCGAGCACGAACGTCACGGCGTCGGTGGCGTCGCCGGTCGCGTCGTCGACGCTCGCGAACGCGGTGAGGTGGTCCGGGGCCCAGCGGAGCTGGAAGCCCACGTCGCCCGCGGCGGTTCCACCGGGCGCGGCGAACGTGTGCCGCGGGAGCCGCTGCCAGTCCGGGGCCGCGGCGGCGTCCCCGTCGAGCGCGACGTCCCCGGCGAACACGTCGGCCGTGCGCAGGAGGGCGGGCAGCTCGCCGTCGACCACGCCGTGGTAGGCGGGCTTGGCCTTCAGGGCGTCGTCGAAGACGAGCGGCGCACCGCTGTCGACGCGCCAGCTCCGGCCGTCGGTGAGGCCCCACACGGTGACCGAGTACAGGTCGTCCGCGTGCTCGCGGAACACGCGGAACGCGTCCCGGTAGTAGTAGCCCTGCTCGACGAGGTTCGCCTGCGTGACCGGGGTGCCGGTCGTCACGTCGAGCTCGGTGACGGCCTGCGTCACCGGCAGGTCGGCGAACCGCTCGATCGCGCCCTCGAGCGCGGAGACCGGCATCGCGAGGCTCACGTGGAACTGGTGACCCACGCCGTCGACGGGCACGCCGCGCGCGAGGAGCCGCTCGACGAGCGCGTGGTACCGGTCCTGCTTGCCGCCCTGCTCGGTGTTGTAGTCGTTGATGAACAGCGCGACCGGCCGCTCGCCGCGCTCCTTGGCCGCCGGGTCCGCGTAGACGTCGTTGAACGCCTCGTCGGCGTACGCGAACGCGAGGTCGAGGTACTCCTCGCCGAGGATCCGGAACCACTCCGAGCGGCGCAGGCCGTCGGGGTTCTCCGCGCCGTCCGACACGACCTCGTTCGCCACGTCGAACGCCGTGAGCGGGTTGCCGCCGCCGAACGGGCCGTACGCGTGGGCGAGCGACCCCGCGACGGAGAAGACGTGCGTCCGCAGGCGGTCGCGCAGGACCTGCCGGTCCGCGTCCGACGTCGTCAGGGGTGCGCCGTCCGCGCCCTCGAAGAACCAGTCCGGCGTCTGCGAGTGCCACACGAGCACGTGGCCGTAGACGCGCAGGTCGTGCGCGGCCGCGAAGTCCATCAGGGCCGTTGCCTCGGGGTGCGTGCGGAACGTCCGGTCCTCGTCGTACCAGGCCTCGGGCTTCATGTGGTTCTCGGCCGTGACCTGGTCGAAGTGCCGCAGCAGCAGCTCGGACGCCGCGCCGGAGGTCTCCCGGCTGTCGATCGCGACGCCGACCGGGACGTCGACGGTCTCCTTGACGCCCGTGAGGTCCTCGACCGCGGGCGGCGGCGGCACGCGCAGCACGACGTCGTCGACGAGCAGGTCGCTCGTGTTGTCGCCGTTGTAGTCCGTCTCCAGGTAGAGCAGCGCCTCGTCCGCGGCGGCGCCCGGGAACGTCGCGGTGATCTGCGTCCAGCCGGTGCTCGTGATCCCGGAGAGCTGGGCGAGGGTCGAGTACGCCGTCGCCCCGTCGACCGTGCGCGCGATGCTGAGCCACACGTCGTCGGCGGGCTGGCCCTCGGCGAAGCGCACCCACGCGCTGAGCTCGTACGTCGTGCCGGCGGCGAGCAGCCCGGTCACGTCGTGCCCGATGCCGTCGCCCTGACCGTCGCGGCCGGAGACGACCGCGGCCTGCGCGCCGCCGTGCGCCACGTCCGTGAGGTCGAGCGACGGCGTCGTCGCGTCGCCCGCGCGCGGGACCCAGCCGCCGAGGCCGTCCTCAAAACCGGTCTCCAGCAGGACGTCGCCCCCGCGCGGCGGGGTCCCGGCCGGGAACGTGAACTGCCAGCCGTCCGCGAGCCGCTCCGCGACGACCGTCTCGACCGCGGCGAGCGTCCCCGCGCGGTCCCCGCCGCCGTCGTGCGCGAGCACGACCTCGCCGGGCCTCATCGCGGCGCGCAGGTTCGCGGTGAGCGTCTCGACGTCCTGGGTCTCCCAGTCGGAGATCGTGTTGACGACCGCGAGCGGCTGCATGCCGAGCGCGACGGCGACCTCGGGGGTCGCGCCCCACGACCCGTTCGGCGCGCGGAAGAACGGCACCGGGTACGCCGGGTCGCCGAGCGCGTCGCGGAGGATGCCGAGGTTCTCGACGAGGTCGGCGCGCACCTGGTCGGCCGACCACGCGCCCATGTCGGCGTAGCCGGTCGAGTGGTTGCACAGCACGTGCCCCTCGCCGACGATGCGGCGCAGGAGCTCGGCGCCGCCCGGCGCCTCGACGTTCTGGCCGATGACGCAGAACACCGCGTGCAGGTCGTGCTCCGCGAGGAAGTCCAGCAGCGCGGGCGTCGTGCCGGGGTTCGGGCCGTCGTCGAACGTCAGGGCCGCGACGTCGCCGGTCCCCTCGGCGAGGCGCACGGGGGTCGGGACGGGGTCCACCGCTCCCCCGGGCACGACGTCGCCCGGGTCGGTCGCGACGGTCGTCACGCGGACGTCGTCGAGGAGGAACGACGGGTGCGCGCCGACGACCGGGGCGGCCTCGACGTAGAGCGACGCCGCGGTGAGGCCGGCGGGCAGGGTGTACGTCCCGCCGATCTCCACCCAGCCGTCAGCGGTCGCCGCGACGGCCCCGCCGACCCAGGTGTACGCGTCGCCCGCCGCGCCGGTTTCCTGCACGGTGAAGTGGACCCCCGACGACCCGGTCGTGCCCGCAGGCAGCTTGACCCACGCCTCGACGTCGTACGCGACGCCCGGCTCCAGCAGCGCGAGCGCGTCGGTCGCGACGCCGTGCCAGTCCGCCGTCCGGCCCGTCACGGCGAGGCTCGACGCCCCACCGTGCGCCTCCGCGTCGGTCGGCGCCACGGTGACCGGCCCCCGTGCGATCCACGGCGCCGTCGCCCCGGATTCGAAATCGTTCTCTAGAACGATATCGATATCGTTATCGACTTGGGCAGGCATCGATGCGCCCATCGCGTCCGTCCCCATCGCCGCGCTCGCTCCCCCGCCCGCCACGAGGGTAGCGAGCACCCCCGCCACGGCGGTCCTCCACGTGCGTCTCATCGTCGTCGCTCCCTTGCGATCGGCTGCGCGGGGCACGTCGCCCCCGGGCGCACCGGCGCGCCCGGGCCACACCCTAGGGGCACCCACCGGGTTCCGACAATGGTTGAACTATTCCCGATCGCCACCGCGCGCCATCGGATGACCAGGGCTCTACCTCGCGCGACCACGGTTCTACCTCGCGTGACCAGGGTCCTAGCTCGCGCGACCAGGGACCTCCCTCGACCGACCCGGGTCGACCAGGCCGGGTGAGACGACGGGCGAGCGGAGGAGGCCTGACAGCCGATCAACACAGCAGGAGGCCCCGCCCCGGTCTGGGCGAGACCGGGGCGGGGCCGAGGACGCGAGGTCACGACCTCCAGGTGTCCGACAGCGTCACGGAGCCGTCCTGGCCGACCGTCGCGGTGCGGTTGCCGCCGCTCTCCCAGACGACGCTCCCGCCGCCGTCGCGCTTCACGTACTTGTACTCGAACGTCGTCCCGGCCGGCAGGTCGAGGGTCGCGGTCCAGACAGGGTAGCCCGCGGCCGAGAGCGCGACGCCGTTCGCGGGCGCCCAGGACCCGAGCGCCGGGATGCTCCCGACGACGAGCACGCTCTGCCCCCACGCCGTCGTCGCCGTCACGGAGAACGACGCGTCACCCTGACCCTCGACGGGACCGGGGCCCTCGCCGTCGTCCTCGCACGGGTCGCTCGCCGTGACGGTCCCGCCCGCGACCGCGACGGCCGCGCCGGCCAGTGAGTAGTCCTTACCGCCGTTGTTGTCCCAGGAGCCCGAGCCGTTGGTGAACGCCGCCGTGACGGTCGCGGCGGCGCCCGTCGCGCCGTCCGGCAGGGCGATCTCCTTCGCGACCCAGCCGGTGCAGGCCGGGGTCATCGCGACGCCGGGCACGGCGGTCCAGGCGCCCGTGCCGACGCGGTAGTGGACGTTGTACGCGTTCCAACCCTTGTCGGTCGCGTAGTAGACGGTCGTCGTGCCGCTCGGGTCGACGGGACCGGGGCCGCCGGTGCCGCCGTCGTCCACGGCGCCGACGTGCAGCGCGAGCGCCCCGTACGCCGGGACCGTCGCCGTGAAGGTACCGGATCCGGAGACCGTGACCGTCTTGGCGCAGTCCTTCGACGCGACGACGTCGCAGTACGTCCCGGCGGGGAGCGACGTCTGGTAGGTGCGCGTGACGGCGTTCGCGGAGTTGTTGATCGTCACGTACCCCTTGCTGCCGCGGCCGTACGCGACGTGGTTGCTCCCGTCGTCCCACCAGTTCGTCACCGCGGTCCCGGCGACGGCGTTGTGGAAGCCGACCATGCCCGCGATCTCGGTCCAGCGCTGCGTGCAGACCCAGGCGCTGTTCGAGCAGCTCGCGTCCGGCACGGACGTCGCGGACGCGCCCGGGGCACCGGCGTCCTTGTCGTTCCACGTGTAGCCCGAGTAGACGCTCGGCGCGCCGTACGGCCACGAGAGCATGAACGTGTTCGCGAGCTTGTACTTGGCGCCCCACGTGTAGTTCATCGTCTCGCCGTTGCGCTCGGTGTCGTGGTTGTCGACGAACACGCCCGCGCGGTCCGAGGGCAGCTTGTTGTCGCCGATCGTCCGCAGGTCCTTGATCTGGCCGTCGAACCGGGACTTCAGCTCGCGCGCGTAGAAGAACTCGTGCGAGTCCCCGGAGCCGAGGTACTCCGAGGGCTGGATCGGCTCCCCGCTCGCGCCGATGACCTCGTGCACCCAGAAGACGTCCGGGTTCGTGAGCTTCCCCTTGATCGCCGCCAGGTCGGCGGCCGGGATGTGCTTCGCGGCGTCGATGCGGAACCCGGCGACACCGAGGGCGAGCAGGTCGTTGAGGTAGCCGGCGATCTTGCCGCGCACGTACTCCGAGCCCGTCCGCAGGTCCTGGAGCGAGACGAGGCGGCAGTTCTGCACCACGTACCGGTCTCCGTACCGGTTGCCGATGTTCTCCTTGCAGTCGTTGAAGTCGTTCGGCCCGTAGAGCCCGGGGTAGGTCTCGACGCCGTACGACGAGCCCGCAACCCCCGTCCCGCCGCCCTGGTCCGCCCCCGCCATGTGGTTGAGGACCGCGTCGGCGACGACGCCGACGCCGGCGGCGCGGCAGGTGTCGACCATGTTCTTGAACTCCGCCCGGGTGCCGAGCTTGGACTCGATCCGGTAGCTCACGGGCTGGTAGGAGGTCCACCACGCCGTGCCCTGGATGGTCTCCTGCGGCGGCGAGACCTGGACGTAGCCGAACCCGGCCGGGCCGATCGTGCTGGTGCACTCGGCCGCCACGGAGTCCCAGGTCCACTGGAAGAGGTTGAGGATCACGTCGCCCCGGCCGTTCGGGGAGTCGACGACGGGCGTCGGGACGGGCGGTGCCGCCGCGGCGGGCGCGGCGACCGGGACCGTTGCGGCGAGCGCCGCCCCGAGCGCGAGGGCGGCCGACGCCGCGGCCGCGACGACGCGCCGCAGGCGTCCGTCGCGCGTGCCCGCACGCCCGAGGGCGCGACGGGCGCCGGGCACGGCGGCAGGGGTGGGTGCCGGCGGGCCGGCGGGGTCGGTGGTGCGCGTCATTGCTGCTCCTTCGAGGTGCTGCGGCCGACGACGCGCTCGACATCGAGCGCGTGCGGGCCACGCGGTGCTGTCTGCGCCCCGGGGTGTCGGGCGCGTCCGGGACTCGGCGGCTTTGCAGAGATTTACCGGATGTTGCTGCAACCTTACAGAGCCGCCTCGACGCTGTCACGGCCGGCCGGCGTCGCGCGCTCCGGTCGCGGCTCCTGTGGGCCGTGCGTCGTGGGCTCCGACGGCATAGCGTCGAGCGGTACGCACCACGGGAGGAGACGACGACATGGGGACCAAGCGCCGCTGGAAGGACCTGACCAAGGGTCAGAAGATCGCCGTCGGGGTCGTGGGTGCGGCACAGGTCACGCTCACCGCCGCGGCGTACCGCGACCTGCTGCGCCGCCCGGCGGAGCAGGTCAACGGCACCAAGCTCGCGTGGGGGCTCGCGCTGCTCGTCAACTGGGTCGGGCCCATCGCCTACTTCCTCGACGGCCGCAAGACCTGAAACCCCATCACGTCGAGCAGGTCATCCTGGTCGCCTGAACAGGTGGTCCTGGCGCGTCACGACGAACGGACGCACCAGGACCACCTGTTCGACGTCGCGGCGGCTCCCGTCAGCGGGCCGCGGAGGACGTTCCTACCGTCGCCGCCGCGCTCACCTCGCCGAGGATCACGGCGTCGATGAGCTGGCGCGCCCACTCGAGCACCTCGGCGCCACGCAGCGGGCGTCCGCCGATGCGCGCCGTCGTCGGGTACGGCACGAGGAACGCGCGGATCGCGGGCTTGAGCAGCGTGCCCGGGTAGAGGCGCTTGAGCCGGAGCTGCGCGGACTCCGCGAGGTCCACCGGGGCGAACCGGATGAACTTGCCCTGCGCCGTGACGTCCGTGAGCCCCGCGCGGCGCGCGTGGTTGCGGAAGTCCGCGACGTCGAACAGCGCCGACGCGACGTCGGGCAGCGCGCCGTACCGGTCGACGAGCTCGGCCCGCACCTCGGCGAGCTCGGGCGCGTCGGTCGCGGCGGCGATCTTCTTGTACGCCTCGAGCCGCAGCCGCTCGGTCGCGATGTACGACTCGGGCAGGTGCGCGTCGACCGGGAGCTCGATGGAGATCTCGGGCTGCTCCTCGGGGCCGTCGCCCCGGTAGTTCGCGACGGCCTCCCCCACCATGCGCACGTAGAGGTCGAACCCGACGCCCGCGATGTGCCCGGACTGCTCGCCGCCGAGCAGGTTGCCCGCACCGCGGATCTCGAGGTCCTTCATCGCGACCTGCATGCCGGCGCCAAGGTCGGTGTGCGCGGCGATGGTCGCGAGGCGGTCGTGCGCCGTCTCGGTGAGCGGCCGCTCCGGCGGGTAGAGGAAGTACGCGTACGCGCGCTCCCGGCCACGGCCCACGCGCCCCCGGAGCTGGTGGAGCTGGGAGAGCCCGAGCATGTCCGCGCGCTCGAGGATGAGCGTGTTCGCGTTGGAGATGTCCAGGCCGGTCTCGATGATCGTCGTGCAGACGAGGACGTCGAGCTCCTTCTCCCAGAACGCCCGGATCACCTGGTCGAGCTGGTGCTCGTTCATCTTGCCGTGGGCCACGCCCACCCGGGCCTCGGGCACGAGCTCGCGCAGCCGCGACGCGGTGCGATCGATCGTCTCGACCTTGTTGTGCACGTAGAACACCTGGCCCTCGCGCAAGAGCTCACGGCGCAGCGCCGCCGCGATCTGCTTCTCCTCGTACGCACCCACGTACGTGAGGACGGGGTGGCGCTCCTCGGGCGGCGTCGCGAGCGTCGACATCTCGCGGATGCCCGTGACCGCCATCTCGAGCGTGCGCGGGATCGGGGTCGCGGACATGGCGAGCACGTCCACGTTGGTGCGCAGCTGCTTGAGCGTCTCCTTGTGCTCGACGCCGAACCGCTGCTCCTCGTCGATGATGACGAGCCCGAGGTCCTTGAACCGGATGCTGCCCGTGATGAGCCGGTGCGTGCCGATGACGACATCGACCTTCCCCAGCCGCAGGCCCTCGATCGTCTCCTCGGACTCCTTGGCCGTCTGGAAGCGCGAGAGCGCCTTCACCGTGACGGGGAAGCCCGCGTACCGCTCCGAGAACGTCTCGAGGTGCTGCTGGACCAGGAGCGTCGTCGGGACGAGCACCGCGACCTGCTTGCCGTCCTGGACCGCCTTGAACGCCGCGCGGATCGCGATCTCGGTCTTGCCGTAGCCGACGTCGCCGCACACGAGCCGGTCCATGGGGACCGTCTTCTCCATGTCCGCCTTGACCTCGTCGATCGTCGCGAGCTGGTCCGGCGTCTCGACGTACGCGAACGCGTCCTCGAGCTCGCGCTGCCACGGGGTGTCCGCGCCGAACGCGTGGCCCTGCGTCGCCATGCGCGCCGAGTACAGGCGGATGAGCTCGCCCGCGATCTCCTTGACGTGCTTGCGCGCGCGGCCCTTCGTCTTGGCCCAGTCGGCCCCGCCCATCTTGTTGAGGCTCGGTGACTCCCCGCCCGTGTACTTGGTGACCTGGTCGAGCTGGTCCATGGGGACGAACAACCGATCGCCCGGCTGGCCGCGCTTGCTCGACGCGTACTCGATGACGAGGTACTCGCGCGTCGCCGCGTTGCCGCCGGTGCCGAGCGTGCGCTGCACGAGCTCGACGAACCGCCCCACGCCGTGCTGCTCGTGCACGACGAAGTCGCCCGCTTTGAGCTGCAGCGGGTCGACGACGTTGCGGCGCCGGCTCGGCATCTTGCGCATGTCGCGCGTGCTCGTCCCCGCGCGACCCGTGAGGTCCGCCTCGGAGAAGACGGCGAGGCGCAGCCCGGGCGCGACGAAGCCCTTGCCCACCATCGCGGGAGTCACGAGGACGATGCCGCCCTCGGGCTCGTCGTCCAGCCGCGGCACGAGGCGCGCGGGCGTGTCGACGGCCCCGAGCTGCTCGACCATGCGCTTGGCGGGCCCGTGGCCCTCGGTCGTGAGCACCAGGCGCCAGCCCGCGTGCTGGAGCCCGCGCACGTCGTCGAGGGCGCGCGACACGTCGCCGCGGTACGACTCGACGTCCCGCGCGCCGATCGTGAAGGTCGGGACGCCGTCCGCGCTCTCGCCCACGTGCGCGGCCGTCGTGCCCGACGCCGCCGGTTCGCCCCCCGCGACGGGCGCGCCGGCGCCCGCCGCGACGTCGGTCGGCACGTCGAGGTCCGGGTTGTCGAGCGCGAACGACGAGAGCGTCCACCAGCCGAGGCCGCGGCGCTGCGCGACCGCGCGCACCTCCGCGAACGTCTCGAACGACGCGGCCGACAGGTCGAGCGGCGACGTCCCGCCCGCGACCGCACCCGTCCAGGCGGCGGCGAGGAACTCCTCCGTCGTCGCGACGAGGTCGTGCGCGCGCCGGCGCACGCGCTCGGCGTCGTCGAGGACGAGCAGCGCGTCGTCGGGCACGAGCTCGAGCACCGGGACCATCCGGTCCACGAGGACCGGCGCGAGCGACTCCATGCCCTCCACCGCGACGCCCGCGGCGAGCTTGTCGAGCATCTCGACCGCGCCGGGCAGCTGCTCGACGAGCGCGGCCGCGCGCCCCCGCACGGACTCGGTGAGCAGGATCTCGCGGCACGGCGGCGCCCACAGCCCGTGCTCGGCGATCTCGAGGCTGCGCTGGTCCGCGACCGCGAACCAGCGGATCTCCGACACCTCGTCGCCCCAGAACTCCACGCGCAGCGGGTGGTCCTCGGTGGGCGGGAACACGTCGAGGATGCCGCCGCGCACCGCGAACTCGCCGCGGCGCTCGACCATGTCGACGCGCGTGTACGCCGCCGCGACGAGCCGCTCCGCGACGTCGGTCAGGTCCGCCGTCGACCCGGCGTGCAGCTCGACCGGCTCGAGCTCGCCCAGCCCCTCCACGACGGGCTGCAGGAGCGCGCGCACCGGCATGACGAGCACGCGGACGGGGCCCGACGGCCCGACCTCCGGGTCCGGGTGCGCCAGGCGGCGGAACACGGCGATGCGCTTGGCGACGGTGTCCGCGCGCGGGCTCAGGCGCTCGTGCGGCAGCGTCTCCCAGCTCGGCAGGACCGCGACCACGTCCGCCAGCTCGTCCGGCAGGTAGGCGCGCACGCTCGCGGCGAGCTCGTCCGCGTCGCGCCCGGTCGCCGTCACGACCACGAGCGGACGCGAGCCCGCCGCCCACGCGGCGCCCGCCGCGCCGTCGGGCACCTCGTCGACCGGCCCGGTGGCCCGCGCCCCCGCCATCGCGGCGAGCAGCGGCGGGCGCGCACCGGCCGGACCGACCACGTCCGCCTCGCCACGGGCACGCACGTGCTCGACCGCCGCCGTCGCGGCGGGGTCGGCGAGCAGCGCGGGCAGGATGCCGGTGAGGTTCATGCGGTGGGGTCCCTCCGAGGACGGTGGTCGGTGGCGTCGGCGGCCGCACGAGGCGGACCCGGGTCGAGGACGGTGCCGGGGCTGGTTGAGGACACGACGGGGCAGCACGAACGGCCCGGACCGAGGCTCACGGGGTGGCGAGCGGGTCCGGGCTGAGCCGTGCGAGACGACGGCTCCCAGCGTACGCCCCGGCGCCCACACGTCGACCGTCGGCGGCCGACCGGGCGACGACGGGGACGCGACGTTTCACCCGGCGCGATCCGCCCGCGACCCGTGACAGGTCCCCGCCGCTCCGTCATGCTCGGGGCGTGTCCACCTCGGGGGCGCCGGACCCCGTGCCGCCCCGGCCCCGCTCGTCCGCGCTGCTCCTGCTGCTCGCGCTCGTCGTCGCGGTCTTCGTCGCGCTCTGGGCCGCCTCGCACCTCACCGTGGCCGGGCAGGAGGCCGACGCCGGGGCGTTCCGGACCCTCGCACCCCTGCACGACGCCGGGCGCGACGTCGCCGGGGCGCTGCGTCGGGGCCTCCCGGTGGCCTGCGCGGTCGTCGTCGCCGTCCTGGGCGTGGTCGCGCTCGTGCGCCGCGCGTGGCGCGACCTCCTCGCCGCGGTCCTCGTCGTGCTCGGCACGGTCGGGATCGCGCTCGGGCTCCGCGAGGTCCTCGTGCGGCCCGACCTCGGGGAGCACGGCTACGCCTACCAGACCTTCCCGAGCGGTCACGTCGCGGTGGTCGGCGGCCTGTGCGTCGCGATCTGGCTCCTGTGGCCGTGGCCGGCGTCGCGCGCGGTCGCGGGCTGGGCCGGGCTCGGGGTGACCGCGGTCGCCGCCCTCGCCTCCGTCGTGACCTACGCGCACCGGCCGAGCGACGTCGTCGGCTCGCTGCTCGTCACCGCGGGCGTCGCGGTCGCCGTGGTGTGGTTGCTCGACGTCCCGCGGGAAGTCCGCGCGGCGGGCTCGCCTCCGGCCGCGGCGCCACCCGCTGTCGCCGACGGGACGCCCGGGCCGCCCCGGGTCAGCGACCCCTCGGCGTGACCTCGGCGAGCCCCGCGTAGAGGTCCTCGTACCGGTCGACGACGCGCTCCCAGGTGAAGTCCTCGACCCGACGGCGACCGGCGGCCCCGATCCGCCCCGCACGCTCCGGGTCGTCGAGGAGGCCGAGCACGGCGGCGGCGAGCGCCTGCGTGTCCTGGGGGTCGACGAGCACGCCGTCGACGCCGTCGGTGACGATCTCCGGGGGACCGCCCCGCACGGTCGCGACGAGCGGCCGGCCCGAGCGCCACGCCTCGAGGACGACGAGCGGGGCCGCGTCCGCGCGGCTCGGCACGACGACCACGTCCGCGCCCGCGAGGCGGGCCGCCACCTCGGACGGCTCGAGCCGTCCGGGGAGCTCGACGCGGTCCGTCAGGCCCGCCGACGCGACCCTGCGGCGCAGCGCGCCCGCCTCGCTCCCGTCGCCCACGACGACGAGCCGCGCCCGGTCGCGCAGCGCCGACGACGCGAAGGCGTCCACGAGCAGGTCGAACCCCTTGACGTGCTCGATCCGTCCCACCGCGACGACCACCGGCTCGCGCACCGCGGGACCCGACGGCGCAGGCTCGTCCGCCGCGGCGTCGTCCGCCGCCCCCGGCCCGACCAGGTCGTGCCCCGCCAGGTCGACGCCGTTCGGGACGACCACGGCGTCGGGCGCCCCGAAGCGGACCAGGTCGTCCGCGACGACGCGCGAGCACCCCGTCACCGCGCCCGCGACGCCGATCGAGCGCTCCAGCGCCGCGCGCAGCAGCCGCGAGTGCTCGAACACGGCGTGGTCGTCCGCGAACGTCTCCCCGTGGGAGCTGACCACGAGCGGGGTGCGCGTGAGCGTGCGCAGGCCGAGGGCGTACGTGCCGTTGGGGCCGAAGCACTGCACGTGCAGCACGTCGGGCCGGAACGCCCGGAACGCCCGGCCCCACGCGAGCGCCGCCCGCGGAGCGGCGAGGGCGAAGCGTGCGACGTCGCCCGGCCGGCTCGAGGGCTGCGGGGTCGGCAGGTACCGCACGAGGACGCCGTCGACGCGGCGCGTGCCGAGGTGCTGGCCGCGGTCGACGGTCCAGACCTCCACCGCGCTCCCGCGGGACGCGAGCACGCGCGCGACGTGGCGCACGTGCGACTCGACGCCCCCCGTGTACGGGTCGAACGAGCTCGCGACCAGCGCCACCCGACGACGCCCTGCCATGCGTCCCTCACCCTCTCGCGGGACGTCCCGCGCCTGGTCCACGATCACCCGCTCATCACCCGCTCCCGCAGGTCCGGCGGGGCGTCGGCGCCACTAGAGTGGGCCACTCTACCGACCGCTCCGGTCGTCCCGACCGTGCCGCACCCGCCACGCACCACGCCCCGAGGGGGACCCTCCCGATGCCGCAGCTCGTCGTCGCGACCGTCGCGGTCGAGGTCCCCATGGGAGCCCAGGTGTACCAGGAGGAGGTCGCGGCGCGCGCGGCGGGGGCGCTCGCGGACGGGCGCGCCGGAGCGAGCGCCTGGTCCGTCGACCGCGCGGTCTTCCGCTCGCTCCGCTCCCCGCTGGCCGGCACCCACCGGCTCCCGCTCGGCCGCCTCGGCTCCGCGGGCCCGGCCCTGCGCCGGGCCGTGGGCCGCGCGGTCTACCCGCGGGGCGCCGTCGTGCACCGCGTCGGGCTGGACCTGCCGCCGCACCCGACGCGCGACGTCGTCGCCGTGCAGGACGTCGTGTCGTGGCGCTATGACGACGAGTCCGCACCGGTGCGCGCGGCCGCGGCGGAGGTCCGCCGCGCGGCGGCCGTGGTGTGCGTGTCGGAGTTCAGCGCGGACGAGGCGGCCGACCTCCTCGGGCTCGCCGAGCGGCCCGCCGTGGCCTACAACGGCGTCGACCCGGTCTACTTCTCCGCCGAGCCGCTCCCTCGCGAGCGTCTCGCGGCGCTGGGGGTGGACGGCCCCTACGTGCTGCACGCGGGCGGCGCGTCGCGGCGCAAGAACCTCGAGGAGCTCGCGGTCGCGTGGACCGCCGTCCGCTCCGCGCGCCCCGACCTCACGCTCGTCATGAGCGGGCCGCCGCACCCGCGGCGCACCGCGCTGTTCGCGGACCTCCCCGGCACGCGGCTCGTCGGTCGGCTGCCGGGCGAGCTCATGCCGGGGCTCGTCGCGGGCGCCGCGGCCGTCGTCGTGCCGTCGCGCTACGAGGGGTTCGGGCTGCCCGCCCTCGAGGCCATGGCGGCCGGGGTCCCCGTGGTCGCGGCGCGCACCAGCTCGCTGCCCGAGGTCGTGGGCGACGGCGGCGTGCTCGCCGAGCCGGACGGCGCGAGCCTCGCGGAGGCGCTGCTGTGGGTGACGACGCGCGACGCCGAGGTCGAGGCGCTCGTGGGGCGCGGGCGTGAGCGCGCGGCCACGTTCACGTGGGAGCGCAGCGCCGCGCAGCACGCCGCGATCTGGCGCGCGGTCGCCGCACGCGGCTGACGGCGCCCGCACCCCGGTCGCGGCGCTCACCCTGCCGGCTCCCACGCCTGGACCGCACTGATCGTCGCGATCCACTCGCTCTCCGTCGCGAGCGGGATGAAGTCGGGGTGCAGCCCGCCGACGATCCCCGTGTAGTTCGCCGCGAGCACGGGCACGTCGCGCTCGGTCGTCATCGGGAGCGTCACGCGCACCGCCGTGACCTCGACGGGCTCGAACGTGAAGAGCGCGACGCGGTCGAGGAACTGGTCGGTCTGCTGCGCCACGTCCCGCCACGCGCCGTCGGGCGTCCGGACCGAGACGGTGTAGTCGCGCAAGCCGGACGTGCAGCACCGGATGCCGGCCGTCGCGACGGCGACGCGGTCGATCGTGCGCGCGCCGTCGGTCGTGACCTCGACGCCGGGCGCCTCGTCGACGGACCCGTCGGCCAGGCGCCCCGACCGCCAGGGCTCGCGCACGGCGAAGGTGCCGGACGTGACGACGTCGGGGTCGCTCGCGTCCTCGTGGGTCGACGTCGCGGTCACCGGCCGGCCCTCGAGCACGTCGTCGCCGAACGGCTCGACGGGAGCGACGTCGAGCGCCGTGCCCGCGGGCGCGACGAGCAGGACGGGCGCGCCGTCCACCGGGACCTCGACGCCCCCGGGGGGGACCTCCAGGCCGCGCTCGGCGCCGTACGGGTCGCGCGCGGTCACGGTGACCGCGCCACCTGGCGCGGTGAGCCGCACGGTGGTGGACAGGTCCTCGCTCCACAGGGCGATCAGCTCGGCGCCCTCGACCTCGCCCGTCCCGGGCGCGCGCACGGCGTGGACCCCGGGCGTCCCCGTCTCGACCGCCTCGGGCGGCCCGAACCCGTCGAGGAACGCCGCGCTCGCCGCGAAGGCGGCGCCGGCGGGTTTCACGTACTGCCCGTACTGGAGCAGCGACCACGAGTTCCCCGCCTCGCCGAAGCCGCCCTCGGAGAAGAAGTACGTCCACTCGTCGACGCCCTCGAGCCCGTACCAGAGGAGCTTGCGCACGACGTCGGACCCGCCCGCCCAGAAGTTCGCGACGCCGTCGGACCACCACCCGGTCTCGGTGTCCCACACGGGAACGTCGCCGCACGGACCGATCGCCTCGCGCAACCGGTCCAGCTCGGCGCCGTCCGCGGAGAACCCCTCCTCCTCCCACGACCGGTTGAACCCGGTGTAGGGGTGGATCCCGACGACGTCGAGCGAGTCGCAGCCACCCGCCGCGACCAGGTCGGCCCACCACGCGGGCTCGATCCCGAGCGTGTTGCCGCCGACCACGACGACGTCGGCCGACGCGTCGCGAGCGCCCGCCGCGAACGGCGCGCCGACCTCCTCCTCGTACGCGGCCGCGTCCTCGTAGCCCGTGTTGTTGGGCTCGTTCCACGGCTGCCAGTAGCGGACCTGCGGCGCGTGCTCGTGGACGGCGGAGACGATCTCGCGCGCCCAGCCCTCCCAGGTCCCGGCCTCCACCGCGGCCTGCTCCGCCTCGCCCCCCGAGCCGAGCTGGAGCGTGAGGACCACGCCCGTCTCCTCGGCGAGCTCGGCGGCGGCCGCGAGCTCGGTGAACGGGTCGACGTCGGCGGGCTCCTCGCCCTCCTCCTCGTCGGGCGCGAACGCCGCGTTCGGCAGCGAGTCCCAGACGAGCGCGGCGGCGTCCGGCTCGGCGGTCGGGTCGGGCACGATCGCCCCGAAGTCGAGCTGCGTGCGGTGGCTGCCCACGCCGAGCTGCTCGGCGAGCTGCACGCCGCGCAGCGGGCCGGCGCCGCCCCAGTCCGCGCCGTCCGCGAGCGCCGCCGGGTCGAGCCCGCTGCCCGCGGCGGCCACGGTGTAGCGCAGGCACGTCCCCGAGACCGCCTCGCCCGTCGCGGCGTCGACCAGCGCGGCGTCGACCTCGTACACCCCCGGCCGGGTCGGCGGCAGGTCGAGCGGCACCTCCCCACCCTCGGCGGGGAGATCGACGACGGTCTCCTCGCCGATCACGGGGTCCCACACGCGCGGGTCGCCGCGCACCTGGTACCGCAGGCGGTACGTCCCGGCCGCGGCGCCCCATGCCTCGTCGAACGCGGCGACCACGCGCGGCGCGGTCCCGTCGGGGAAGACACCGTAGGGCGCGTCCACGAGCAGCCCTGCGCCGAGCCCGAGCCCGCCGAACAGCTCCTCGTTCGCCGCGTTGTACTTCACCGGCGCGCCGAGCTGGTACGCCATGCGGTCGGCCGAGATCTCGGTGAGGGCGAACCCGCCGTCCTCGCCGTGCGTGAGCACGTAGTAGGGCGCGTCCCCGGCCGTGCCGTCGCGCAGCACCGGCGTGCTCTCCCACAGCGCGAACGGCTGCTCGAGGTCCTTGTGCGTGTCCGGCCACACGCCCCGGAACACGCCGTCGCTCCCCCACCACCGGAACCCGAGGTTCTCGTCGGCGACGACGAGGCCGTCGCCCGCCGGCCCCGACGACGGTCCGGTGGTGGCACCCGTCGTGTCGTCGAGCCAGGGCACGCGCGGGACGCCGAACGGTCGCCCGCGCACCCACGAGGCGCCGAGGTGGAGGGCCGGGTCGTCGCCGCCCGGCCCGACGGCGCGCAGGTCGAGCGTGCGGCGCTCGTCGTCGCGCACGTCCGTCTGGACGAGGGCCGTGCCGTCCGGGAGCTGGGCGAGGACCGCGCCGTCGAACGGGGTCTCCGCGAGGAGCTCCCCGCCGCCCGACACCTCGTGCAGGACCTCGCCCGCCTCCTGGACGCCGACGACGGTCCCGCCGTCGTCCGTCCAGCGCACCGTCCCGTACAGGTCGAGCAGGTCGCCCGAGGTGTGCTCCCCCTCGGGGATCGTCGTCGCCCACGTCGTGGTGCCGTCCGGCGCGACCTTGAGCAGGTCGCGCCGGTGCATGAGGGTGTCGAGCAGGTAGACGCTCCCGTCGGGGTCGGCCTCGAAGGAGTCGGTCCGGAACGTCTCGCTCGCGCCGTCCCAGTCGAGCTCGACCGGCGTCGTCGCCTCCACGTCCCCGGTCGCGAGGTCGTAGCGCGTCACGGTGTACGTCGCCTCGCGGTCCCACTCCAGCACGTATGCGGCGCCCTCGAGCACACGGAACGTGACGAGCTCGCCGTCGTCGAGCGTCACCACGTCGTCGACGACCGTGCGGATCCCGTCCAGCGCCTCGGTGTCGACGCCGTCGTCGGTCACCTGCTCGAGGCGGGGGAACCCGCACAGGGGCAGCGCGCCCGCCTGCGTGACGGGTGCCGCCGCGGGGACCGGGGACGCGGTGAACGGCTGCGCGCCCGGTGCGGTCACCGTCCCGGTGCCGCCGATCACGACGGCGGCCACCACCCCGAGGACCGCGGCGACGACGCCGCCGACCACCGTGGGGTCCGCGCCGCCCGGTGACCCCTTGCCGTCTTCGTCCGAAGCCATCTCGTCGCCCTGCCGTCGTCGGGCCCGGCACTGATGCCGCTCCCGCGATCGTAGGACCGCACCCCGCCGTCACAGGGCGCCCGGGAGCACTTTCACCCGCGTTCGTCCGGTTCTGGGCTCGATTCACCCGATCGACCCGGCCCTGGGCGCCAGGAGGGCGACTATCTTTCATCTGTGCAGGCGACCACGGAACCCGCGATCCGCGTCGCCGGGCTGGGCAAGACCTACCGGCTCGGCGCGTTCGGCGAGCGACCGTCCACCGCCGCGGCCGCCGCGATCCAGTGGGTGCGCTCCACCGGCAAGCAGAAGTACACGCTGTTCGACGCGCTCGACGACGTCTCCTTCGAGGTCCCGCAGGGCGAGGCGCTCGGGATCGTCGGACGCAACGGCGCGGGCAAGTCGACGCTGCTCAAGATCCTCACGCGCGTCACCGCGCCCACGCGCGGGCGCATCGAGCTCACCGGGCGCGTCGGGTCGCTCCTGGAGGTCGGCACGGGGTTCCACCCCGAGCTCACCGGCAAGGAGAACATCTTCCTCAACGGCGCGATCCTCGGCATGACGCGCAAGGAGATCACCAAGCGCTACGACGAGATCGTCGCGTTCTCCGGCATCGAGAAGTTCCTCGCGACGCCGGTCAAGCGCTACTCGTCCGGCATGTACGTGCGCCTCGCCTTCTCCGTCGCGGCCCACCTGGACACCGAGATCCTCGCGATCGACGAGGTGCTCGCCGTCGGCGACGCCGAGTTCCAGCGCCGCTCGATCCAGAAGATGCGCGAGGCCGCCCAGGGCGGCCGCACCGTGCTCTACGTGAGCCACCAGCTCCAGACGGTCCAGGCGCTGTGCACGTCCGCGGTCCTCCTCGACCGCGGGACCCTGAAGTACTCGGGCACGGTCGAGGGCACGCTCCAGGCGTACCGCGACAGCTTCGAGAGCTTCGCGGCGGCGCAGTCCGACCCCAAGAAGCGTCCCGGCAACGGCAAGGTCCGGCTCTCCTCGGTCCGCATGGAGGACGAGTTCGTCAAGTCGTCCCAGGACATCGTCGTCGACTTCGAGGCCCCCGCGAGCAAGAAGCTCGTCGGGACGTACTTCGTCTCGATGCACATCAACAACGACCAGGGGACCGTCATCGCGCAGTGCGACTCGCGCCTCGTCGGGAAGTGGTTCGACCCGGAGCAGCCCCAGAAGGGCCGCCTCGTGGTCCGCGACCTGTGGCTCAAGCCGGGCCAGTACACGGTCGACGTGTACGCGTGCCAGGCCGGCGTGCTCGACGCGTGGGAGGGCGCGTGGCGCTTCGAGGTGCTGCCCGACCTCCCCTACCCGGAGTTCACGGAGGCGTCCAGCACCGAGAAGGGCATGGTCTTCGTGAACTTCGAGTACGAGGGGGCCTGACGTGGAGCAGACCGTGCAGCGCACCGTCATCACGCCGCCAGGGCGCCTCAACCTGCCGTCCGTGCGCGAGCTGTGGAACGCGCGCGAGGTCGCCGTCCGGCTCGCGCTGCGCGACGTCATCGTGCGGTACCGCCAGACGATCTTCGGCATCACGTGGGTCATCGCGCAGCCGCTCGTCAGCGCCGGGATCTTCACGATCGTCTTCGGGGAGATCGCGGGCCTGTCGACGGGGAAGATCCCCACCTTCCTCTTCACGCTCGCGGGCATGCTGGCCTGGAACCTCTTCAACGGCGCCCTCGGACGCGCGTCCGGCTCGATGGTCGGCAACCAGTCCCTCGTGCAGAAGGTCTTCTTCCCCCGGCTCCTGGTCCCGATCTCGAGCCTCGCCTCCGTCGTGCTCGACTTCCTCGTCGCGCTCGCGCTCGCGGTCGTGCTGCTCTTCGTCTACGGGATCAACCCCGGCTGGGCGGTCCTGCTGCTGCCCGTCTGGGTGTTGCTCATCCTCCTGATCGGTACGGGCATCGGCCTCGCCGCGGCCGCCTACATGGTCAAGTACCGCGACGTCGGCTACGTGCTCCCCTGGCTCGTCCAGATCCTCCTGTACGCGAGCCCGGTCGCCTACGCGCTGTCCTCCGTCCCGGAGAACCTGCGCTGGCTCTTCGACATCAACCCGGTGACGTGGTTCCTCGAGGGCTTCCGCTGGTCCCTGCTCGGCACCGACTTCCCGCCGACGTGGCAGGTCGTGGCACTCGTGGTCGCCGCCCCCCTGATCTTCCTCGCCGGGACGCTCGTGTTCCAGAAGAACGAGCGCGAGTTCGCGGACTTCATCTGATGCGCGTCTCCGCGTACGTGCTCCTCGCCGACCCGAGCTTCCTGCGCGCGAGCCTGCTCGCGTACTACCACCTCGTCGACCGGGTCGTGCTGTCCTACGACGAGACGAGCACGTCCTGGACGGGCACGCCGCTGCCCGTCGACGAGTGCCTCGCGATCGTCGAGGAGATCGACACGGACGGGAAGTGCGTGCACGCCCCCGGAAGCTTCGCCCGGCTCGACGAGCACCCGCTCGACAACGACACGTACCAGCGCCAGACCGCCCTCGACGCGGCGTCGGAGGGCGCCGACTGGGTGCTCCAGCTCGACACGGACGAGGTCATGCTGGACCTGGCCGCGTTCCGCGCGTCCCTGGACGCCGCCGAGCGGGCGGGGGCGGGCGGGCTCCACTACCCCGCACGCTGGCTCTACTCGCGCGTCGCACCGGGGCGCTACCTGGAGTCGAGCACGCGCCTGGGCCGGCCCGCCGCGTCGTACCCGGGACCGCTCGCGGTGCGCGCCGGCACGACCCTCGTGCACGCCCGCCAGGCCGACGTGCCGCTCTACCGCGTCGACCTGGCGCCGTGGAACACGGACCCGAGCCACCCGCACGACACCGTCGTCCACGAGGTCGTGCGCCCCGACCAGGCCGTGCTCCACTTCTCCTGGGTCCGTCGCCCGGAGGCCATGCGGCAGAAGTTCGGGTGGTCGGGGCACACGGCCCACTACACGCGCCCGGGCGTCTACGAGTCGTGGGTCGCGCGGTCGCGGCACCCGCGGCGCACCGTGTTGACGTCGCCGCTGCGCCGCGAGGACTGGTTCCGCCTCGTGACCGTCCCCGAGCCGCCGGGAGGCGCGCCGTGAGCCCGACCGTCAGCGTCGTCGTCGTGACGTACGGCCGCCCCGAGAGCGTGCGCGAGTGCCTCGAGCACCTGCAGCGGCTCGACACGCCACCGCTCGAGGTGGTCGTCGTCGACTCGACCCCCGCGGACACGACGCGGCGCCTCGTCCGCGAGCGGTTCCCCGACGTGCGGCTCCTGCACAGCACGCTCGGGCGCGGCACGACGCCGGAGTCGCGGCAGATGGGCTTCGCCGTCACGCGGGGCGACGTCGTGGCGTTCGTGGACGACGACGCCTACGCGGCGCCGGACTGGCTCGACGAGCTCGTCGCCCCCTACGCAGACCCCGACGTCGTCGCCGTCGGCGGCCGCGCGGACAACGGCATCCCGGGCGAGGAGCACGAGGGGCTGGACCGCATCGGCCGGCTGCTCCCGGACGGCCGCCTCACCGGGAGCTTCGCCGCCGACCCGGGCCGCGTCGTCGAGGTCGACCACCTGCTCGGGGCGAACATGTCGTTCCGCCGCAGCGCCCTGGAAGCGATCGGCGGCATCCGCGGCAACTACCCGGGCACGTGCCTGTGCGAGGAGTCCGACATCTCGCTGCGGCTGCGCGCGACCGGCGGCCGCCTGCTCTACACGCCGCGGGCCGTCGTGCGGCACATGGCCGCGCCGTACGGGATCGGCGGCAAGCGCTTCGACCGGCGCTACCTGTACTACGCCCGCCGCAACCACCTCGTCATGCTCGTGCGGAACTTCGGGTGGCGGGACCCGATCGTGCGCCGGTACGCCCGTACGACCGTCCGCGACCAGCGCGACTACCTGCGCACCACCGCGCGGCGCCTCGGGCCGACCAAGTCGGACGGGACGCGCCGGCCCCTGCGCAAGCGGGTCACGGCTCCGGTCGTGCTCACGCGGGCCGTGGCCGAGCTGGTCGGCCTGGCCGCCGGCGTCCCCGCGGCGGTGCGCGCGACACGGCAGGACCGCGCGGACGGGCTCGCGACGCCATGACGCCGGGGGCGGGCAGGCCGCTCGTCCACGCGATCACGCCGGGCGACCACTTCTCCCCGCGGACGGGCAGCGCCGTCCCGACCGTGGTCGACGGGCTCTCCCGGCACCGCCCTGAGCGCAGCCCACGGCCGACGGTCCTCGTCGCGCGCGGGACGTACCCGGACCGCTACACGAGCGCCGCCGTCGTCGAGTACGCGCCACGGCGCTCCCGTCGGACCGACCGCTACCTCGACTCGGCGCTCGCGCGCGTCGGCGCACCCCGGGTGGCGGCACGCCGCGCGTTCGCCGCCGTCGTGGGCGGCCAGGACGAGTGGCCGCCGTCGTTCGTGCTCGCCCACAACGCCCCGGCCCTGGTGCCGCTGGTCGACGCGCGGCACGTTCCCGTGCTCTACGCGCACAACCAGGTGCTGCGGACGTACACCGCCCGCGACGCGGGCCGGACGCTCGCGAACGCCCCGGTGGTGTGCGTGAGCGACTTCCTCGCGGAGCAGGTCCGGGCGCGGCTCCCGCGGGAGCTCGGCGACCAGGTGCGCACCGTCCGGAACGGGGTGGACCCGACGCTCCTCGACGTCGCGCGCCCGGCCCCCACCGGCGACGGCCTGCACGTCGTGTACGTCGGCCGGGTCATCCCGGACAAGGGCGTGCACGTGCTCCTGGACGCGGTGCGCGCGCTGGACCGCGACGACGTCCGCGTGACCGTCGTCGGACGTCCGGGCTTCGACGCCCGGGACCCGTTGACGCCCTACGAGCACGAGCTGCGCCGGACCGCGTCCGACCTGCGGTCCCCGGTCCGGTTCGCGTCGTTCCTCGCGCGCGACGCGCTGCCCGCGGTCCTCGCGACCGCCTCGGTGGTCGTGGTCCCCTCCACCTGGCCCGAGCCGTTCGGGCTCACCGCGCTGGAGGGCATGGCGGCCGGCGCCGCCGTCGTCGCGTCCGACGTCGGGGGGCTGCCGGAGGCCGTCGGGGACGGCGGGCTCCTGGTCCCGCCGGGCGACGTCGACCGGCTCGCCGAGGCTCTGGACGGCCTGCGCGACGCGCGGACGCTCGAGCAGGCTCAGACGAGAGCGCGGGCGACCGCGCGGACACGGACGTGGGCGGCGGCAGCGGCCCGTCTCGACGAGGTGCTGGAGGCGTACCGATGACGGTCACCGTGCGGGTCGTCGCGCTCGACGACCTCTCGCCCGCGGACGTCGAGGGCTGGTCCGACCTCGCGTCCCGCGCGGCCGAGCCCAACGCGTTCCTCGACCCGGGCTGGCTCCTGCCCGCGACGCGCTGGTTCCCGGCGGCGCGCGACCTGCGCGTGCTCCTCGCCGAGGACGCCGACCGGGTCCGCATGGTCCTGCCGCTCGGCGTGGAGCGGGGGTTCCACCGGCTCCCGGTGTCGTACGCCACGACGGCGACGCCGTACCTGGCCCGGAACGCCTCCGTCTGCGCCCCGCTCGTGGACCGCGACGACACCCGCGGGACGTTCGAGGCCGTGCTCGACGCCGTCGGCCGCCGTCGCAGCGGCCTGCCCGGGCTGCTCGAGCTGACGCTGTTCCCGGACGGCCCCCTCCTGGCCGCGCTCCTCGACGTCGCCGTGGACCGTCGGCTCCCGGTCCTCGAGCGCTACCGGCTGGAGCGCGCGTGCCTCCGGGTACCCGGCGAGGACCCCGTCGCGCACCTGAGCAAACGACGGCGCAAGCACGTCCGGCAGGACGCGGCCGCGCTGGCCGAGCGGCTCGGTGGCGAGCTCACGGTCGTGGACAACGGCGACGACCCGGCGGCAACCGAGCGCCTGCTCGACCTCGAGGCGTCCGGGTGGAAGGGCGACCGGTCGCGCAAGGGCGCCGCGCAGCGCAACAAGCCGCACCAGCTCGGGTGGTTCCAGGAGGCGACCGACGCGATGCGGCGGCGCGGGCGGCTGCACGTCTTCGAGCTCGTGGGCGGCGGGACCACGGTCTACGCGAGCGCGGTGATCCGTTCCGGCGACGGGCTCTTCGGCTACCTCGACACGTACGACGAGGCCTACGCGGACCTGGGGCCGGGCGTGATCGGCCGGGTCATGACCCAGGAGCACGTCGCCGCGCGCGGCGACGTCTCCCTCTTCGACCCGTGCATCCACCCCAAGTTCACCGTCCCGTCGACCCTGTACCCCGGCCGCCGGGACCTCGTCGGGCTCATGGTCGCCGTCCGCGGACCCGTCGCACGCACCTGCGTGGGGACGGCGCCCCGGGTCTCGTCCACCCTGCGGCGCCTGCGGCGTCCGCGTCCCGCGGCGGACGACACCGTGAGCTCGCCGCCGGGGGGTGGGTGATGGTCGGGGCGGGTGTGCCGGACCTGAGCGTGGTGATCGCGGCGTTCGACGCGCAGGACACGCTGGACGAGCAGCTGGACGCGCTCGCGGGGCAGGACGTGGGGTTCGCGTTCGAGGTGCTGGTGTGCGACA
>PJUI01000125.1_pt1 | contig 40758 bp, 33 predicted proteins | sample 1512201 | NCBI WGS metagenome assembly PJUI01 (sample SAMN08177670, study PRJNA422409) | Feces metagenome, whole genome shotgun sequencing project. | isolation source: Chicken feces (2) enriched on wood chips | host: Gallus gallus | place: USA: Madison | collected 2015-01-15
CCGGAAGCTAAGCCCTTCAGCGCCGATGGTACTGCCCTGGAGACGGGGTGGGAGAGTAGGACGCCGCCGGACAACCCTTCACCGAAGGCCCACCCCACACGGGGTGGGCCTTCGGCATTTCCAGACCGTCGCGCCGGCGACCCCGTCCGGGCGGGCCCGCGCGGGCGTCGCGCCGCAGGACTCCCCAAGCCCCCTCCGTCATGTGTCACGGCGGGGCCGACGTGGGAAGATGGCCTGCGCAAACTCCAGAACGAGAGGTAACCCCGTGAACGACACCTCCCACGATCCCGAGTCGGACCGCCCGTCGTCGGGCGACGACCGTGGTGGTCGACGCGACCGTGACGGGCGACAGGGTTCCTCCCGTGACGCGCGCGGGGCGGGGCCCGGACGATCCGGCGGCGGCGCCGCCCCCGGCGACCGCGACCGTCGTCGTGGTGGTGGCGAGGACGCCCGTCGCGGATCGGGTGACTCGCGCGGGCGTCAGGACGGCGGCTACCGAGGGAAGCCCGACGGCACGCGCGGCCGCGCGGAGGGTGGTCGACCTGACCGGGGCTACGGAGGCACGGACCGCGACCGTCGCGCGGGCGACCGTCCCGGGCGCCGCGACGACCGGTCGCCCGCTCGTGACGGGCGCGGCACGTCCGGTGCGCGCGGTGACGGGTACCAGCGACCCGCTCGTGCGGGTGAGGGGAACCGGGGGCGGTACGACCGGGACTCGTCCGAGCGTCGTCGCGACGGTGCAGGCGCGCGTGACGATCGCCGGGGCGGCGACCGCCGCGGGCACGCACCCCGTGCCGGGGCCGGCCGGGATCGTGAGGGCTTTGACCGCCGTCCCGAGCCGCGTCACCCCGCGGGGCCGGAGATCCCCGACGAGGTGCAGATCTCGCAGCTCGACCGCGCGGCGCGCGGTCGCCTGCGGACGTTGAGCAAGGAGACCGCGGAGGTCGTCGGACGTCACCTGGTCATGGCCGGGCGGCTCATCGACTCCGACCCGGAGCTAGCCTACGAGCACGCGCAGGCTGCGGTGCGGCGTGCGGGCCGCGTCGACGTCGCGCGCGAGGCGGCGGGTCTGACGGCCTACGCGACCGGCCGGTACGCCGAGGCGCTCCGCGAGCTGCGCACCGTGCGACGCCTCAACGGGTCGTCGGAGCACCTGCCGATCATGGCCGACTGCGAGCGGGGGCTCGGACGGCCGGAGCGCGCGCTCGCCCTCGCGGCGTCGGAGGAGGCCGCGACCCTGGACGACGTGGGGCGCACCGAGCTCGCGATCGTCGTGAGCGGCGCGCGCGTCGACCTCGGCGAGCTCGACGCCGCCCTCGCGGCGCTCGAGCAGGTGCCCGCGGTCGGGACGCGCGGCGAGCTGGGCGCGCGCGTCCTGCAGGCGCGGGCGTCGGTTCTCGAGGTCGCCGGCCGGACCGAGGAGGCCGCGCAGATCCTCGCGGGCATCGACGCGAGCCTGCTCGCTGCGGCGCTGGGCGAGGAGGACGACGACGTCGTGGTCTACGACCTGACGGACGAGATCGAGGAGCCCGAGCAGTCCGAGGACGGGGCTGCCGGCGCGTCGCGACCGACGAGCACCGACGGTGCGGTCGAGCAGTCCGACGAGGCCGCGCCCGAGGGCGCGCAGGGCGACACGCCGGACGAGGCTCCGGACACGACGGAGGGTGCCGCGCCGTCGGACGGGGCCGACCGGTGAGCGCCGGGCTGCTCGGGAGCGACGTCGCGCTCGCCGACCGGTACGACCTCGCGCTCGTCGACCTCGACGGCGTCGCGTACCGCGGGCACGAGCCGATCGAGCACGCGTCGGAGGGTCTGACGACGGCGCGAGCCCGTGGCATGCGTCTCGTGTTCGTCACGAACAACGCGTCGCGCGAGCCCGGTTCGGTGGCCGAGCAGCTCACGGGACTCGACATCCCCACCTCGGCGGACGAGGTCATGACTGCCGCGCAGGCGGCCGCCGCGCTGCTGCGGACCCGGCTCGAGCCGGGCGCGCGCGTCCTCGTGGTCGGCGGGGCGGGTCTGGTGACGGCGGTCCACGACGCGGGGTTCGTGCTCGTGGAGAGCGCGGACGAGGAGCCCGACGCCGTGGCGCAGGGATTCGCGCCGGAGCTCGGCTGGGCACAGCTCGCCGAGGCGGCGTACGCCGTCCAGCGGGGCGCGTGGCACGTCGCGAGCAACCTCGACCTGTCGCTGCCGACCGCGCGCGGGTTCGCGCCGGGCAACGGGTCGCTGGTGGGTGCCGTGCGCGCCGCGACGGGCGTGGAGCCCGACAGCGCGGGCAAGCCGTCGCCGACCATGTACCGGCTCGCGATCGAGCGCGCGGGCTCCGAGGCGCCGCTCGTCGTCGGGGACCGGCTCGACACGGACCTCGCCGGCGCCCGCGCGGGCGGCTATCCCGGTCTGCACGTCCTGACCGGGGTGAGCACGGCGCGGGACGCGATCCTGGCGGAGCCCCACCTGCGCCCGCACTACGTGGGCGCGGACCTGCGCAGCCTCCTCGAGCCGCACCCGGTGCCCGTGCGCACCGAGGCCGGCTGGTGGTCGTGCGGCGACAGCGCGGCGCGGGTCGACGACGGCGCGCTGCGCCTGGACGTGCGGGGCACCGCGACGGTGGACACCGTCCGGGCGGCGGCCGCCGCGGCGTGGGCGTCGGCCGACGCGGGGCTCCCCGTGGACCCGTCGACGGTCCCCGAGCTGCCCGTCGGGACGCACTGAGCCCGACGGTCGGGCGGCGCGACGCGCCGCCCGGCGCAGGCCGACGGTCGTGCCCGTCCGTGGGACGCAACCGGTAGCGTGGTCCGGGATGCCCGGACATCGCCCGGGCGACGTTCGCGCAGCCCAGCAGACAGGAGGCAGGACATGACGGACGGTCCGCTGCGTCCGGTTCCCGGACCGCCTCCCGGCGGACGACCGGCGAGCCCGGCGGCCGGCCGCGACGGCGAGGCGCCGTCGTCGGTCGTCAGCCCGCTCGACGCCGCGCTCGGCCGGCTCGACGGGCTGGAGGGGCTCACCACCGCCGACCACGTGGGGGTGCTGGAGGCCGTGCACGACGCGCTGGTCGCCGAGCTCGCCCGCACGGAGGACTGAGCGTGGCCGAGCGCACCGGTGCCCGCCTCGACGGCGAGCTCGTCCGGCGCGGGCTCGCGCGGTCGCGCCGCCAGGCCGCCGAGCTCGTGGCGGCGGGCCGGGTGACGCGTGGCGGGACGGTCGTGACCAAGCCGTCGACCGCCGTCGGCTCGGACGACCTGCTCGCGGTGACGCCCGACCCGACGGACCCCGGCTACGCCTCGCGCGCCGCGTTCAAGCTCGCCGGGGTGCTCGACGCGCTGGACGCGCTCGATCCCGCGGGCGCGCCGCCGCGGCCGCCCGCCCTCGACGGCGCGCGGTGCCTCGACCTGGGGGCGTCGACCGGGGGCTTCACCGACGTCCTGCTGCGCCGGGGGGCACGCGAGGTCGTGGCGGTGGACGTCGGGCACGACCAGCTCGTGCCGGCCCTGCGCGCCGATCCGCGGGTCCGGGTGCACGAGGGGCTCAACGTCCGCGACCTGGTTCCCGAGCACGTCGGGGCCGTGCCCGACCTCGTCGTCGGCGACCTGTCGTTCATCTCGCTCGCGATGGTGCTGCCCGCCGTCGCGGGGGTGGTGGGCCCGGGCTCCGACCTGCTCCTGCTCGTGAAGCCGCAGTTCGAGGTCGGCCGGGAACGCCTCGGGAGCGGCGGCGTCGTGCGCGACCCCGCGCTCCACGCCGAGGTCGTCGCCGCGGTCGCACGGCACGCGGCGGTCGTCGGGCTGCGCCCGCTCGCCGTCGTGCCGAGCCCGCTGCCCGGGCCGAGCGGCAACCGCGAGTACTTCTGGTGGCTGCGGGCGGGCGATCCCGGCCGCGCCGACGGCGCCGCGCTCGAGGACCCCGCGCTGGAGGACGCCGCCGCCGCGGCGGTGGCGTGGCGGCCCGCGCCCGACGGCGGCCTGCCGCCCGTCGTCCTCGTCGCCCGGGCGGCCGCGGCCGGACCGGGTCGGACGCCCGACGCCACGACGCCCGACCGACCCCTGACAGGAGGAGCACCGTGACGCGACGCGTGCTGATCGTGACCCACGGCGGCCGCCCCGAGGCGGTCGTCGCGCTGCACGAGGCGGTGACCGAGCTCGAGCGCGCGGGGTTCACCGTGACGCTGCACGACGACGACCTCGCGGAGAAGTTCGGCGACCACATGGCGCGCACGCGGGCGCGCGAGGGCGTCGCGGAGTCCGAGGTCGTCATGGTGCTCGGCGGCGACGGCACGATCCTGCGCGCCGCCGAGCTCACGCACGGGACGGGGGTGCCGCTGCTCGGCGTCAACCTCGGGCACGTGGGGTTCCTCGCCGAGAGCGAGCGCGAGGACCTGCGCGCCGCCGTGGGGCGGCTGGCGGCGTACGACTACACGGTCGAGGAGCGCACGATCGTCGAGGTCCGCGCCTTTCTCCCGGGCGAGCCGGAGCCGCTCGTGGGATGGGCGCTCAACGAGGCGACGGTCGAGAAGGCGCAGCGCGAGCGCATGATCGAGGTGGTCCTCGGCGTCGACGGCCGCCCGCTGTCGTCGTTCGGGTGCGACGGCGTCGTGACGGCGACCGCGACCGGCTCGACGGCGCACGCGTTCTCCGCGGGCGGGCCGGTGATGTGGCCGGACGTGGACGCGGTGCTCGTCGTGCCGCTCGCGGCCCACGCGCTCTTCGCGCGACCGCTCGTGGTCGGCCCGCGCTCGACGATCACGGTCGACGTGCTGACGGACTCGGCGTCGTCGGGCGTGCTCACGTGCGACGGCCGCCGGCGTATCGACCTGCCCAACGGCTCGCGGGTCGAGGTGCGGCGCTCGGACACGCCCCTGCGCCTCGCGCGCCTCAGCACCGCGCCGTTCACGGACCGGCTGGTGTCCAAGTTCTCGCTCCCCGTGGTCGGGTGGCGCGAGCGGGCGGCGAGCGTCGCCGCGACGGCAGGGACGACGGCGGAGCGTGCGGCCGCGGCCGCGGGCAGGGAACCGGGGGAGCCGGACGACACGGACGAGGAGGAGTGAGCGTGCTCGAGGAGATCGCGATCGAGAACCTCGGCGTCATCCGGTCGGCCCGCGTCCCGGTCGGGGCGGGCCTGACCGTGATCACGGGCGAGACGGGCGCGGGCAAGACCATGGTGCTCACCGGGCTCGGCCTGCTCATGGGCGGCAAGGCGGACCCGGCGACGGTGCGCCCGGGCGCGGCGAGCGCCGTGGTCGAGGGGCGCGTGCGCGTCACGGACCGTCCGGTGGTCGCGCAGCGGGTCGACGACGCGGGCGGCCAGGTGGACGACGACGGCACGGTCGTCATCCTGCGCACGGTCGCGGCGGAGGGCCGGTCGCGCGCGCACCTCGGTGGCCGCAGCGTCCCGCAGGGCGTGCTCGCGGAGATCGCCGACGACCTCGTGACGGTCCACGGCCAGTCCGACCAGCTCCGGCTGCGGACCGCGAGCCGGCAGCGCAGCGCGCTGGACGCGTTCGCCGGCCCACCGCACGCCGAGCTGTTGGGCGCGTACCGCGACGCGTGGACCGAGCGGTCGGCGCTGCAGGCGGAGATCGACGACATCGAGACGCGCGCGGGCGAGCGGGCCCGGGAGGCGGAGCTGCTGCGCCTCGGGCTCGCGGAGGTCGAGCGGGTGGCTCCGCAGCCGGGCGAGGACGTCGAGCTCACGGCGCTCGTCGCGCGCCTGGGCAACGTCGAGGAGCTGCGGGTCGCGGCGCAGCTCGCGCACGACGCCGTGGCCGGCGACGAGGCCGTGGAGCCGCAGGAGAACGCGGTCGTGTCGGTCGACCGCGCGCGGCGCGCGCTCGATGCGGTGGCGGGCACGGACCCCGTGCTCGCCCGGCTCGCCGAGCGGCTCGCGGAGGTGGGCTACGTGCTCGCCGACGTCGCGACGGAGATCTCGGGCTACGTCGAGGACCTCGCGGCCGACCCCGCGGGCCTCGAGACCGCGCACGCGCGGCTCGCCGAGCTCGGCACGCTGACGCGCAGCTACGGCGAGACGGTCGACGAGGTGCTCGCCTGGGCGAGCGACGCCGGGCTGCGGCTCCTGGACCTGGACGACGGCGGCGAGCGGCTCCACGCCGCGACCGCTCGCCGTGACGAGCTCGACGCGGAGCTGGAGCGCCTCGGGACCGCGATCACCGCCTCGCGCGAGCGCGCCGCGGCCGAGCTCGCGACCGCCGTGACCGACGAGCTGCGCGGGCTGGCCATGGGCGGTGCGAGCCTCGTGGTCGACGTCGCTCGGGCCGAGGAGCCCGGCCCGTGGGGCGTCGACGTGGTGACCTTCTCGCTCGTCGCCCACGCCGGGGCGCCGGCTCGACCGCTGGGCAAGGGTGCGTCGGGCGGCGAGCTCTCCCGCGTGATGCTCGCGATCGAGGTGGCGCTCGCGACGGCGGCGGTCGACGGCACCGGGCAGGTGCTGCCGACGTTCGTCTTCGACGAGGTCGACGCGGGCGTCGGGGGCAAGGCGGCGGTCGAGGTCGGGCGCCGGCTCGCGTCCCTCGCGACGCGCGCGCAGGTGGTGGTCGTGACGCACCTCGCACAGGTCGCGGCGTTCGCGGACGTCCAGCTCGTGGTGACGAAGTCGTCGGACACACCGTCGGGCACGGGCGACGGGGACCCGGCCGCGGCGGTCACGGTCACCGGTGTGCGCGAGGTCACGGGGGACGAGCGCGTCCGCGAGCTCGCGCGGATGCTCTCCGGGCAGGAGGACTCGGACGCGGCCCGCCGCCACGCGGTGGAGCTTCTGGAGTCCTCGGTCGTGGGACGATAGGGCACGATGAGACTCACTCTGCGCAAAGCCTCCCTGCCGGAGGCCGGGTCCGGCACGCTCGGCCCGGCCAAGGTCGACGCGCGCACCAAGGCGCTCACGAAGCGGCTCCAGCCGGGCGACGTCGCGGTGATCGACCACGTCGACATCGACCGCGTCGCCGCCGACGCCCTCGTCGCGGCCAAGCCGTCCGCCGTCCTCAACGCCGCCAAGTCGGTCTCGGGGCGCTACCCGAACCTGGGGCCCGACGTCCTCGTCGAGGCGGGGATCGTGCTCGTCGACGACCTGGGCCCGGCGATCATGGCCGTCCCGGAGGGCCGTGAGCTGCGGCTCGACGGCGGCAAGGTCTACCTCGGCGACGACCTGGTGGCCGAGGGCGTCCTGCAGAGCGAGGAGACGGTCGCGCGCAGCCTCGAGGAGGCGCGCGCCAACCTCTCGGTCGAGATCGAGTCGTTCGCCGAGAACACGATGAACTACCTGCGGCGCGAGCGGGACCTGCTGCTCGACGGTGTCGGCGTCCCGGACATCCGTACCCCGATCGACGGGCGGCAGGTGCTCATCGTGGTGCGCGGCTACCACTACCGCGAGGACCTCGCGACGCTGCGCCCCTACATCACGGAGTACCGGCCCGTCCTCATCGGCGTGGACGGCGGCGCGGACGCGATCCTCGACGCGGGCTGGAAGCCGGACATGATCGTCGGCGACATGGACTCGGTGTCCGACCGCGCGCTGAGCAGCGGCGCCGAGGTCGTGGTGCACGCGTACCGCGACGGCAAGGCGCCGGGTCTGGAGCGCGTCCAGGAGCTCGGCGTCGAGCCGGTCGTGTTCCCGGCGACGGGCACGAGCGAGGACATCGCGATGCTCCTCGCCGACGACAAGGGCGCCGAGGTCATCGTCGCCGTCGGGACGCACGCGACCCTGGTCGAGTTCCTCGACAAGGGCCGCGCGGGCATGGCCAGCACGTTCCTCACCCGGCTGCGCGTCGGCGGCAAGCTCGTCGACGCGAAGGGCGTCTCCCGCCTGTACCGGCACCGGATCTCCAACCTCCAGCTCTGGCTCCTGTCGATCGCGGGGCTCCTCGCCGTCGTCGCGGCGCTGTGGTCGACGGCGGCGGGCCAGACGTTCTTCGGGATCGTGGGCGCCCGGTTCGACGACCTCTGGTCGTGGATCGGGTCGCTCTTCACGGGCGGCGGCTGAGCCCGACCGGGCCGTCGTCGGCCCGCGCGCGTCGCTCTCGACCGCGCTCGACCCGCGCTCCCGCGCACCCTGACCTTGCCAGCACGCAGCAGCTCGAACCGAAGGACACCACCGCACAGTGATCGACTTCAGGTACCACATCGTCTCGTTGATCTCGGTCTTCCTGGCGCTCGCCGTGGGGATCATCCTCGGCGCGGGGCCGCTCCAGGGGGCCATCGGCGACCAGCTCACCGGGCAGGTGGAGCAGCTGCGCACCGAGCGCAACGAGCTGCGCGACCAGCTCGACGAGGCGAACGTGACGCTCGGCAACGACTCGCGGTACATCGAGGCGGCGGGGCCGCAGCTCGTGGCCGGTTCGCTCCAGGACCGTCGCGTCGCCGTCGTCGACCTGGACGGGGCGGACAACGAGCGCGACGACGCGATCGCGGAGCAGCTCGAGACGGCGGGGGCCTCGGTGGTCGGCCACGTCCGCCTGACGGACTCGTGGACGGACCAGGACGAGGAGAGCGCGCGCCAGACCGTGGCCGAGGGCCTCGGGGAGAAGCTGGGCGAGGTCCCGCAGGACGCCACCCCGGAGCAGCGGCTCGCCCGCGCGCTCGCGCTCGCGCTCACCGGCTCCACGCCGACCAGCTCCGAGGAGCGCAGCCCCGAGGCCATCGAGCTCGAGGCGCTCCTGGAGCGCTTCGCGCTCGTGGACGTGGTGTCCGAGCAGACCCTCCCGGCGGACGTCGTCCTGCTGCTGAGCGGCCCGGCACCCCAGCAGGCCGCCCCCACGGGGGAGGGCGAGGAGGCGCCCGCGCCGGACACGTACGTCGTCGACATCGAGGTGCAGGTGGCCGTCGCCGCCCAGGAGGTCGCCGAGGCGGCCCTCGTCGCCGGTCCGACGGCGGTGAGCGGCGACGTCGTCTCGACCATCCGTGCGAACGACGACCTCGCCGCGGCGCTCTCCACGGTCAGCGGCATCGAGGCGGAGCCGGGCCGGATCAACGTCCCGCTCGCCCTCGCCGCGCGCGTCGCGGACCAGGTCGGGCAGTTCGGGTTCGAGGAGAGCGCGACCGCGGTCGTCCCGCCCGCCGTCGAGCTCCCGCCGGTGACGCGCACGACGTCGTCCGACGCGGGCGCCCAGGACGCCGCGGCGGGCGGCGGCCCGGGCGGTGCCTCCGGCGGCACCGAGGACGGCGGTGCCGCGGACGTCGAGCAGACCACCGCCGGCGCGGGGGAGGGCTGACGTGGCGCGCGCGCTGCGCACCCTCGCCGCGGCCGGGGTCGCCGCCGTCGTGACCGCGACGGCGCGCCGTGCGGCCGGGTCGCGCCCGCCGGGCGGTACGGAGCGCTGGACGCGCACCAACCACCGGGGCGAGCCGATCAGCCTGCTCGAGGGCCCGGCCGTCGCCGCCGGCCTCGTCGCCGGGACGCTCGCGGCGGGCGGCGACGCCCGCACGCGCGGCGCGGTCGCCCTCGCGACGGCGAGCGCGGGCGCGTTCGGCCTCGTCGACGATCTCGCGGAGGACACGTCCACCCGGACGAAGGGCCTGCGCGGCCACCTCGGCGCGCTCGCCGAGGGCCGCGTGACGACAGGTGCGCTGAAGGTCCTCGGGATCAGCGGCGTCTCGCTCGTCGCCGCGGCGATCGGGACGCGGCGCACGGGCGGGGCGTTCGGCCACCTCGTCGACGTCGGCGTGAACGGCGCGCTCATGGCCGGGACGGCCAACCTGCTCAACCTCCTGGACCTGCGCCCGGGCCGCGCGCTCAAGGCCGCCGGGGTGGCGTCGCTGCCGTACCTCGGCTCCTCCGCGGCCTCGACGACGGGCGCGGTCCTCGGCGCGGCCGCCGCGGCGGCGCCGGGCGACCTGGGCGAGCGCGACATGCTCGGCGACTGCGGCGCGAACGCGCTCGGCGCGGCTCTCGGCTCGCAGGTCGCGTTCGCGGCGCCGCGCTCGGTGCGCTGGCTCGCGCTCGCGGGCGTGGTGGGCCTGACCCTGGCGAGCGAGAAGGTCAGCTTCTCGAAGGTCATCGCGGGCAACGACGTGCTGCGGCGCGTGGACGCGTGGGGCCGGCGCCCGGCGTGAGCGCCCGGGCGGGGCGGCTGCGCGCCGCCACGGGCACCCTGGCGGGCGCCGCCGCGATGATCACGCTCGTGACGATCGCGAGCCGGCTCGTCGGGTTCGCACGGTCGCTCGTGCAGTCCGCCGCGGTCGGCACCGAGGGCGTCGGCTCGGCGTACACGGCGGCGAACCTCCTGCCGAACGTCCTCTTCGAGGTCGCGGCCGGGGGTGCGCTCGCGGGTGCGGTCGTGCCGCTCCTCGCCGGGCCGATCGTCCGCCGGTCGGGCACCGAGGTCTCGCGCATCGCGTCCGCGCTGCTCGGCTGGACGCTCGTCGTGCTGGTCCCGCTCGGGGGCCTCCTCGCCCTCCTCGCGCAGCCGATCGCCGGGCTCCTCATGAGCGAGCACCCGGAGCTCGTCGACGTCACCGCGACGTTCGTGCGAGTCTTCGCGCTCCAGGTCCCGCTCTATGGGCTCGCGGTGGTGCTCGGCAGCATCCTGCAGGCGCACAAGCGCTTCTTCTGGCAGGCGTTCTCGCCGCTCCTGTCGAGCCTCGCGGTCATCGTGGTCTTCCTCGTGTTCGCCCGGCTCGCGGACGGCGACCAGGCCGACGTCGCCGCGCTGTCGGGGGACGCCATCGCCTGGCTCGGATGGGGCACGACGGCGGGCGTCGCGGTCCTCGCGCTGCCGCTCGTCCTCCCCGTGCACCGGCTGGGCGTGCGGCTGCGCCCCACGCTGCGGTTCCCGGGCGGCGAGGCCGTCCGCGCGCGCAACCTGGCGTTCGCGGGGATCGGGGCGCTGGTCGCGCAGCAGCTCTCCGTGCTGGCCATCATGGGCGCCGCCTACCGGTACGGGCCGGAGCAGACCTTCCCGACGTACTGGTTCGCCCAGCAGGTGTACCTCCTGCCGTACGCCGTGCTGGCGTTCCCGCTCGCGACGAGCGCGTTCCCGCGGCTCGCCGAGCACGTCGCCCACGCGCGCCACGAGGCCTACCGGCGCCTCCTCGCGGCCACGACGCGCACGCTGCTCGTCGTGGCAGGCCTCGGCGCGGCGGCCCTGATCGCCGCGTCGGCGGCCGTCGAGGCGGTGTTCGCGCACATCGCCAAGGGATCGGTCGCGGGCCTCGGGGGCGCGGTCGCGGGGATGGCCGTCGGCATCGTCGGCTTCTCGCTGATCCTGCACCTGTCGCGCGCGCTGTACACGATCGACCGCCAGCGCGTCGCCGTCGTGGTCACCGCCGCGGGGTGGCTCGTGGTCGCGGCGACCGCGTACGCCCTCCCCGCCGTGACCGACGTCCGGGACCAGGCGGGGGTGCTGCTCCAGCTCGGGCTGGCGACGGCGGTCGGGATGTCGGTCGCGGGCGCCGGCCTGCTCCTCGCGACGCGCCGGCATGCGGGGCCCGGGGCGACGCGCGGGGTCCTGCGGACCCTCCTGGTCGTCGCCGTGGGGGTGGCCCTCGGCGCACTGGTGGGCTCGGCGGTCTCGGGCGCGCTGCTGCCCGACGACGCGGGCTGGCTGCCCGCCGTCGGGGTCGGGGCGCTCGCCGCGCTCGTCGCGGGCGCGGTCGTCGTCGGGGTGTCGCTCGTGGGAGATCGCGCCGCCCTGCTCGGCGTCCTGCGGCGCGGCCGGGCGGGCGGCACGCCCCCCGAGGGCACGGCCGGGGACGTCGCTGCTGGTGGGACGGCCGCCTCGCCCGAGGACGACCCGACGGCGTAGGCGCTCGCCGGTCGGCCGGGGAGGGACGCGCGCGGCGACGGCGCGTGCCGGGCCCGACGGACGTGGCGCGTCGCACTGCCCGGCCCGCGTGCCGTCGTCGGGCACGCTGTTAGGATGGAGTTCCGTGGCAGACCTCCTGAACCGGCCCTCCTCCCGCCTCAACGCCTCGGGCGCACGCACCGAGCACCGCACCGCGCACGTCTTCGTCACCGGCGGCGTCGCCTCCTCGCTCGGCAAGGGCCTCACGGCATCCAGCCTCGGTCGTCTGCTCCGATCGCGCGGCCTGCGCGTCACCATGCAGAAGCTCGACCCGTACCTCAACGTCGACCCCGGGACCATGAACCCGTTCCAGCACGGCGAGGTGTTCGTCACCGAGGACGGTGCCGAGACGGACCTCGACATCGGCCACTACGAGCGCTTCCTCGACGTCGACCTCGAGGCCTCCGCGAACGTCACCACCGGCCAGGTGTACTCCCAGGTCATCGCCCGCGAGCGGCGCGGCGAGTACCTCGGCGACACGGTCCAGGTCATCCCGCACATCACCGACGAGATCAAGACGCGCATGCGCGCCCAGGCGGGCGAGGACGTCGACGTCATCATCACCGAGATCGGCGGCACGGTCGGCGACATCGAGTCGCAGCCGTTCCTCGAGGCCGCGCGCCAGGTGCGCCACGAGCTCGGCCGCGACGACGTCTTCTTCCTCCATGTGTCGCTCGTGCCGTACATCGGCCCGTCGGGCGAGCTCAAGACGAAGCCGACGCAGCACTCGGTCGCCGCGCTGCGCTCGATCGGCATCCAGCCCGACGCGATCGTGCTGCGCGCCGACCGCGTGGTCCCCGAGCCGGTCAAGCGCAAGATCGCGCTCATGTGCGACGTCGACAACGAGGCCGTCGTCAACGCGGTCGACGCGCCGAGCATCTACGACATCCCGCGCGTGCTGCACTCCGAGGGCCTCGACGCGTACGTCGTGCGCCGCCTCGGCCTGCCGTTCCACGACGTCGACTGGGACGGCTGGAGCCAGCTCCTCGAGCGCGTCCACCAGCCGGCCCACCGGGTCGAGGTCGCGCTCGTCGGCAAGTACATCGACCTCCCGGACGCGTACCTCTCGGTCACCGAGGCGCTGCGCGCGGGCGGGTTCGCGAACGACGCGAAGGTCACGATCCGCTGGGTCGCCTCCGACGAGTGCCAGACCCCGGCCGGCGCGGACGACGCGCTCCACGGCGTCGACGCCGTCCTCGTGCCGGGCGGGTTCGGCGTGCGGGGCATCGAGGGCAAGCTCGGCGCGCTGCGCTGGGCGCGCGAGAACAAGGTCCCGACGCTCGGCATCTGCCTCGGCCTGCAGTCGATGGTCATCGAGTACGCGCGCAACGTGCTCGGGATCGACGACGCGTCGTCGACCGAGTTCGACCCGGGCACGTCGCACCCCGTCATCGCGACGATGGAGGAGCAGCTCGCGATCGTCGGCGGCGACGGCGACCTGGGCGGCACGATGCGCCTCGGGTCGTACGAGGCCGCGCTGGCACCGGGCTCGGTCGTCGCCAAGACGTACGGGTCGGAGCGCGTGTCGGAGCGTCACCGCCACCGCTACGAGGTGAACAACTCCTACCGCAAGCAGCTCGAGGAGGCGGGGCTCGTGATCAGCGGGACGTCGCCGGACTCGTCGCTCGTCGAGTTCGTCGAGCTCCCCGCGGACGTGCACCCGTACTACGTGAGCACGCAGGCGCACCCGGAGTTCAAGTCGCGCCCGACACGCTCCCACCCGCTGTTCACCGGCCTCGTCAACGCCGCGCTCGAGAACCAGGCCGACTGAGTGGCCGCCGAGCCGGGTCCGGTGCCGGCCGACGTGCCGGGCGGCGCGCCCGTCGTCGACGCCCTCGCCCCGCGCCCCGTCGTCGAGACGACGGTCGTGCACGCGGGTCGCGTGTTCGACCTGCGGTCCGACGTGGTCGACCTCGGGGAGGGGGGCCGCGTCACGCGCGAGTACCTCGACCATCCCGGGGCGGTCGCGATCGTCGCCCTCGACGAGCAGGAGCGCGTCCTGCTGCTGCGGCAGTACCGCCACCCCGTGCGGCGCGAGCTGTGGGAGGTGCCCGCGGGCCTGCTCGACGTCGTCGGCGAGGACGGGCGGCTCGCCGCCGCCCGCGAGCTCGCCGAGGAGTCCGACCTGCAGGCCGCGCGCTGGGACGTCCTCGTCGACTACTTCACGACGCCGGGCGGCTCGAACGAGGCGCTGCGCGTCTTCCTCGCGCGGGACCTGTCGCCCGTCCCGGACGACGAGCGGTTCGAGCGCGAGGCCGAGGAGCTCGACATGGAGCTGCGGTGGGTGCCGCTCGACGAGGCGCTGCGTGGCGTCCTCGCGGGCGAGCTGCACAACCCGTCCGCCGTCGTCGGGATCCTCGCCGCCGCTGCCTCCCGCGCGCGCGGCTGGGCGTCGCTGCGCCCGGCCGACGCGCCGTGGCCGGAGCGCCGCGGCGGCTGACGCCACCGGCGCTCCCGGGCTCTGCGCACCGGTTCGGGTAGCGTCCTGGGGCGTGGGTGTTCCTCTTCCCGACCTCGTCCCCGTCCCGGCCGGCCGGCTCGACGTCGTCGACGCGCGCACCCGGGAGTCACGCGCCGTCGTCCTGGAGCCGTTCCACGTCGCGCGCACCGCGGTGACCGTCGGTCAGCACCGGTCCGTCCTCGCCGCCGACCCGCTCCGCCCGCGTCCCGAGAGCCGCCCGGCCGTCGACGACGACGTCCCCGTGCACGGCGTGACGTGGTTCGAGGCGGTGCTGTGGTGCAACGCGGCGTCCCGGGTGGCGGGCCTGGACCCCGCGTACCGGGTCGAGGGCCGGGACGTGCGGTGGGACGTGCGGTCCGCGGGGTACCGGCTCCCGACCGAGGCCGAGTGGGAGCACGCCTGCCGCGCCGGGACGAGCGGCGCGCGCTACGGTCCGGTCGGCGACGTCGCGTGGACCGCGGACGACGGCGTCGACGGTCCCCGGCCCGTCGCCTCGCGGCTCCCCAACGCGTTCGGTCTCCACGACACGCTCGGCAACGTCTGGGAGTGGTGCTGGGACTACGCCGACACGGCGCGCTACGGCGAGTACCGGAGCCTGCGGGGCGGCGGCTGGGCGGACCGGCCCTGGAGCGTGCGCGCGGGGGTGCGTCGTGGCAGCGCGCCCGACGCGCGCATCGAGGACGTCGGGCTCCGGGTCGTGCGGGGCGCCGTGGGCGACCCGGGCGTCCCCGCGGCCCAGGGGTGGTCGGACGCGGCGGACCGGGCCCGGGCGCAGGTCGCCGGCCTGCTCCCGCTCGGGTGGACGCCGTTGACGTTCCCGTCCGCCGCCGAGGCTCCCGCCGGCGGTGCCGACCGTGCCGTCGGTGCCGAGGACTAGGGTCTGTCGACGTGCCCGCACCCGACGCCCCGACCCCGCCGGGGGACGCGCTCGTCCGCGTCCTCGGCCCGGTGCGGGTCCCCGGACCCGACGGCACGCCCGTCGCCCCGCGCGGGTCGCGCGCGACCGCGCTCGTCGTCGCGCTCGCGCTCGCAGGCGGCCGGACGCTGGGCGTGGCGACGCTCGTCGAGGACCTGTGGGGTCTCGACGCGCCGCAGGACCCGCGCGCCGCGCTCCAGAGCCTCGTGTCGCGGCTCCGGCGGGACGCCGCGTCCGGGACCGTCCTCTCGCGAGCGGGCGGCTACGCGCTCGGCGTGCCGAGCGACCTCGACCGCGCCCGCCGTGCGCTCGCCGACGCACGGTCAGGCGCGCACCGTGGCTCGGGTGCGGGCAGCCAGGACGGCACGGGGAACGTCGCCGACCTGCGCGGCGCGCTCGCGCTGTGGCACGACGAGGACCCGAGCGCCGACGTGCCCGGACCCGTCGGGCAGGCGCTGCGTGTGGAGGCGACGCGGCTGCACGACGGCCTCACGGTCGCGCTGCGGTCTGCCGCGGCCGCCGCCGGGGACCGGGAGACGGTCGTCGCGCTCGCGACCGCGGCGCTCGACCGCGACGAGACCGACGAGGACGCCGCGCGCGACCTCATGACGGCTCTCGCGGCGGCGGGCCGGGAGCGCGAGGCGCTCGCCGCGTACGCGCGCGTCCGCCACGCGCTCGTCCGCGAGCTCGGCACGGACCCGGCCCCGGACCTGCAGCGGCTCGCCGCCGACCTGCTCGACCGCCCGCCCGGCGCGGGCGACCCGGCACGCTCGCCCGCACGCGACGGCGAGGCGGGCGCGCTCGCCGCGGCCTCCGGGGCAGGTACGCGTCCCGCGACGGGCAGGGCCACCGGTGGGCGCGCGACGCAGGTGCGCGGCGTGCGCGTGGCGCCCGACGCGCTCGTCGGTCGCGACGACGACGTCGACCGCGTGCGCGACGCGCTCGCCCGGTCCCGGCTCGTCACGGTCCTCGGACCGGGCGGGCTCGGCAAGACGCGGCTCGCGCAGGAGGTCGCGCGGCGTGCGGCCGCGACCGGGACGGTCGACCTCGTGGTCGTCGTCGAGCTCGCCGGCGTGCGGTCGGACGAGGACGTCGTCGTGGCGCTCGCGGACGGCCTGGGGATCTCCCCGCCCGGACGCTCCGGCCGGCTCGCGGACCGCCTGGCCGCGCCGGAGCTGCGCGAGCAGGTGCTCGACCGCGTGCGGGGGCGCGACGTCCTGCTCGTCCTGGACAACTGCGAGCACGTCCTCGACGGCGCGGCGGGCTGGACCGCGGACCTGCTCGGCGCGGCACCGCACCTGACCGTCCTCGCGACGAGCAGGTCGCCCCTGCGCCTCCCGGCCGAGCACGTGTACCCCCTCGACGCGCTGGGGGCGGACGGCGGGGCCGGACCCGCCGTGCGCCTCTTCGTCGAGCGCGCCCGCGCCGTCCGGCCCGGCGCCGGGCTGCCTCCCGACGTCGTCGCCCGGCTGTGCGACCGGCTCGACGGTCTCCCGCTCGCGATCGAGCTCGCCGCTGCCCGCGTGCGCACCATGAGCGTCGAGGACGTGGAGCGGCACCTCGACGAGCGCTTCGCGCTGCTGCGCTCCGGCGACCGGCTCGCCCCCGACCGGCACCGCACGCTGGAGGCCGTGATCGAGTGGAGCTGGAACCTGCTGGGGGAGACCGAGCAGGACCTGCTGTGCCGTGCGGCCGTGTTCCCGGACGGTTTCTCGGCCGAGGCGGCACAGGCCGTGGCGGGTGGCGCGACCTCGGGAGCGGTGCTCGGCGCGCCCGCATGGGGAACCCTGGACGCGCTCGACGGCCTCGTCGCCCAGTCGCTCCTGCGGGTCACCGAGGACGACGGGGTCGTGCGCTACCGGATGCTCGAGACCGTGCGGGAGTTCGGCGCCCTGCGGCTCCAGGACGCGGGCACCACGACCGCGGCGCGCGAGGCCGTGCAGCGCTGGGCCGCCGCGCTCGCGGGACGCTGCGCGGACGCGCTCGTCGGGGGCGACCAGGCCGCCGCCGCGACCGACCTGCGGCGCGAGCAGGAGAACCTCCTCTTCGCGCTGCGTGAGGCGGTCCAGGACGCCCGGCCGGACGTCGTCGTGCGCGTGTTCACGGCCCTCATGGGGTCCTGGCTCCTGCTCGGCATCGAGGACCAGGCCGCCGGGCTCGTCGAGGTCGTGCTCGACTCGGTCGTCGGCTGGGTGGTCCCGCCCGAGGACGTCCAGCCCGCGGCGCTCGCGCTCGCCGCGGTCGCCGGCGCCGGGGCGTTCGCGCGCCCCGAGCTCACCGCCCGGGCGCTGGGTCGGCTGCGCCGGCTCCTGCGCCGGCCCGACGTCGGGCCGCGCACCCGGGCGTTCGCCCGGCTGCTCACGGTGCGCAGCACCGAGGAGATGGAGGCGACGCTCGCGGGCCTGCGGGCCGACGACGACGCGTTCGTCGCGATGCTGGCCGAGTTCACGACGGCCCAGATGGCGGAGAACGAGGGACGCCTCGCCGAGGCGCGCTCGTGGGGCGCGCTCGCGCACGAGCGGGCGGTCGCCCGGGGCGACGTCGCGGCGCGCGCGACGACGGCGCTGTTCCTCGCCTCGTGCGCGAGCGAGGCGGGCGACGCCGCGGGCGTCGGGCGCTGGGCCGAGGCCGCGCGCGACCACCTCCGGGCGCTCGGCGCGACGGCGACGCTGCAGCAGCTCGACTGGGTGGAGATGTCGGCCGCGGTGACGCTGGGCGAGACGGAGCGCGCCGAACGGATGCTCGCGGCGTTCGACGGCACGGTGGGCGGCGCGGGGTTCGGCACCGCCGACGTCCCGCCCGACGTGCGCTCCGTCGTCGCGATGGGCCGGGCGGAGGTCGCGGCGATGCACGGCGACGACGGCACGGCCCTCGCGCTCTACGGCGAGGCCGCCGCCTCGTTCGACGACGAGGCACGCTGGTCGCCGTGGTACGTGCTCCTCGTCTCGTCGTGGCTCGTGCGCCTCGCGGCCGCCAGGTCGACGCTGGCCCCGACCGTCGCCCACGAGCTCCGGACGCTCGTCCTCGGGATGCACCGGGCACGTCCCCACTTCGTGGACTACCCGGTCGTCGGGACGTCGTTCCTCGCGCTCGGGGTCGGGTCCGTGCTGGGCGCGGGCGGCACCCCTGGCGGCGCCTCGGACGCCGTCGTCGAACGGGGAACCCTGCTCGTCGCGCTCGCGGAAAGGATGGGCTCGCGGCAGGACCAGCCCTCGCTGCGGCACGAGAACGCCTGGGCGCAGGTGACCGCCGTCGCCGGTGCGGCGGTCGCGGAGCGGGCACGGACCGAGGTCCGCGACCTGGAGCGGGGTGACCTCGCACGCCGGGGGTTCGCGCTCCTCGACGAGGCCGAGGGCGACGCCGGCCGGGACGGCTCGTACGACGCTTGACGGACGGCGACGGGGCCGGCACCGAGAGGTGCCGACCCCGTGCTGAGGACGCGGCCTCCGCCGTGCGACCCTGCGGCGCCGGGAGCCATGGCGGGTCGTCCGGTCAGGCCTTGCGCATGTACGCACGCACGGTGAGCGGCGCGAAGACCGCGACGATGACCGCGGCGCCGACGAGCGAGATCGCGGCGTCGGAGCCGAGCGTCCCGGTGTTCGCCAGCTCCCGGACCGCGGTGACGAGGTGCGACACCGGGTTGACGTTGACGAAGCCCTGGAGCCAGCCCGGCATCGTGTCCGGCTGGACGAAGGCGTTCGACAGGAACGTCAGCGGGAAGAGCACGATCATCGAGATGCCCTGCACGCTCGACGCGGTCCGGGCGACGACTCCGAAGAACGCGAAGATCCAGCTCACGGCCCACGAGCACACGATGACGAGCAGGCCCGCGAGCGCGACGGCGCCGAGCCCGCCGCCCGGCCGGTAGCCCATGAGGTAGCCCATCGCGAACGTGAGCGTGGTCGCGATGAGGTAGCGGACCGTGTCCGCGAGGAGCGCGCCCGACAGCGGCGCGATGCGCGCGATGGGCAGCGACCGGAAGCGGTCGAACACGCCCTTGTCCATGTCCTCGCGCAGCTGCGTGCCCGTCACGACCGACGTCGTGATGACGGTCTGCACGAGGATGCCCGGGATGATGATCGGCAGGTAGCTCGTGACGTCGCCCGCGATCGCCCCGCCGAAGATGTACGTGAACATCAGCGTGAAGAGGATCGGCTGCAGCGTCACGTCGAAGAGCTGCTCGGGCGTGCGCTTGATCTTCAGCAGCCCGCGGTACGCCATGGTCAGCGTGTGGTCGGCGGTGGCGCGCAGCGACGTGCGGTCGGACAGCGCGCGGTCGGCGCCCGCCTGGATGCGGGGCCGGGTCGCGGGCGCCGCGTCGGTCGGGCCGGGAGCCGTGGGGGGAGTCGTGGTCGTGGTGGTCATCGCAGCGCTCATCGCAGTGCCGCCTCTCGCGTCGCGGCCGCGCGGTCGTCGCGCGCGCCCGGGGTGTCGTCCGTGGGACCGGGCGTGCCGTCGTCCGACGCCGCGTCGGACTGCTCGGCGCCGTGCCCCGTCAGGGTGAGGAACACCTCGTCGAGGCTCGGCTTGTCCATGCTCAGCGAGCCGACCTCGATGCGTGCCTCGCGCAGACGCACGAGGAGGTCCGTCACGACGTCCGGCCCGGGGACGGGCACGGTCAGCCGGCGCGCCTCGGGGGAGACCGTCGCGGCGAGGCCCAGCGAGCGCTCCACGATCTCGAGCGCGGGCGCCACGTCGGCGGCGTGGACCAGCGCGAGCTGCAGCGACTGGTCGCCGACGGCGTCCTTGAGGTCGTCCGCCGTGCCCTCGGCCACCACGCGCCCGCGGTCGATCACGGCGATCCGGTCCGCGAGCTGGTCCGCCTCGTCCAGGTACTGCGTCGTGAGCAGCACGGTCGACCCGCTCGCGACGAGGTCGCGGATCGTCGACCACATCTGGGCGCGCGTGCGCGGGTCCAGGCCCGTCGTCGGCTCGTCGAGGAAGATGAGCGGCGGCTGCGCGATGAGGCTCGCCGCGAGGTCCAGACGGCGGCGCATGCCGCCCGAGAAGTTCTTCAGCGGGCGGGACGCCGCGTCCGTGAGGCCGAACGCCTCGAGCAGCTCGACGGCCTTGCGCCGCGCCTGCGTGCGCGACAGCCCGAGGAGCCGCGCGAAGATCACGAGGTTCTCTGTCGCGCTGAGCGTCTCGTCGACCGACGCGTACTGGCCCGTCACGCCGATGAGCTGGCGCACCTTGTGCGGGTGCGCGACGACGTCGTGCCCGAACACGCGGGCCTCGCCCGCGTCCGGGCGCAGGAGCGTCGCGAGCATGCTGATGGTCGTGGTCTTCCCGGCGCCGTTGGGCCCGAGGACCCCGTAGACGGTGCCGGTGCGCACGGTGAGGTCCACGCCGTCGACGGCGCGGTTCTCGCCGAAGACCTTCACGAGGCCGTGGGCCTCGATCGCGGGGGTGGTCATGTGTCCTCCTGGTCGGTGGGTTCACCACCCAGGCTGGACGCGCGCCCTCGCACCGCGCTGTCAGCGGAGCACCACCCGCTGTCACGCCACTGTCACGCGAGGTAGACCCATGGTCACGCGAGGCCGTGGTCTGCCGAGGTAGAGCCGTGGTTGGCCGAGGTAGAGCTGTGGTTGCGCGAGGTAGAGCTGTGGTCGTGCCCGACGGCGGTCTGGTCGCCTCGGGTGGGCGGGGTGGGTGGTGGTGCCGCGTCTACCATCCGCCGCTCGTTCCTCGCGGCTCCCGCCAGGCCCGCCACGACGCGGCACCACCACCCACCCCGCCCGGCATCACCTCACCCTGGTCGGTCCTCGCCCGGGTGACGGCCCGCGGTGTCGGCCCGCCAGTGCCGTGCTTGCCCACGGGTGGGGCCCGACCGTCGGGGCGACCGACCCGTCGTCGAGCACGGCCTGGGCTCTTCCTCGGCAGACCATGGCTCTACCTCGCTAACCACGGCTCTACTTCGGCTACCACGGCTCTACTTCGGCCGACCACGTCTCTGCCTTGTGTGACCACGGCTCTACTTCGGCCAACCATGGCTCTACCTCGGGCCACCACGGCTCTACTTCGGCGGGTGTGGTTCGTGTCGCGCAGGTCTGAGTCCCGACTCGCCGGCGTCCTCCCGACGGCCCGCAAAGGCCGTGTGCCGGGGCGGGTCGGCGTGCTAGCGTCGGGGCCGATCGTGAATCGAGCGGAGGAGGTGAGTCCCGTGAACGCTGTGTCCGTACCGGGCGCTCCCTCGCTGCCCACGATCGCGCGACGGCCGTAGTCGTCGTCGGGAGCGCTCGCCGCACCATCGCGAGAGGCGACTCCCATGCGCACCACCACACCTTCTTCTGCACCGGGCACCTCGGCCGCAGGTCTCCCGGTACCTGATCTCCTGGCATCCGATCCGGTCCCGACGACTGGCGAGCGCGCCCTCGTGCTCGGGGGCGGCGGGTCCACCGGCAACGCGTGGCTGATCGGCGTCGTCGCCGGTCTGGCCGACGCCGGGCTGGACGTGTCCACGACGGCCGACCTGACCGTCGGGACGTCAGCCGGGTCGACGACGGCGGCGCAGCTCGCCGGTGCGACGCCCGCGGAGCTGTACGCCGCCGCTCTCGTCGCGCCCACGCGCCCGCAGGCGGGGCCGGGTGGCCCGCACGCGGGCGGGGACCGCACGCGGCAGGCGGCGGACCAGATGGCGCGGACGGCCGCGGTCGTCGCCGACGCCCAGGACGCGGCCGACATGCGCCGCAGGCTCGGGGAGGCGGCGCTCGCCCTGCCCTCGTCGTCGGACGAGGCGGTCCAGTCGCGGTGGCGGGCGACCGTCGGTGCGCGCCTGCCCGACCCGTCCTGGCCCGGCCGGTCGCTGCTGCTCACGGCGGTCGACGCGCGGACCGGCGAGCCCGTCGTCTTCGACCGGCACAGCGGGGTCGACCTCGTCGACGCCGTCGCGGCGAGCTGCGCGAGCGGGTTCGCCTACCGGGTCGGGCAGCGGCAGTACATCGACGGCGGATACCGCCGCAACGAGAACGCGGACCTGGCAGCGGGGCACCGGCGCGTGCTGGTGCTGTCGCCGTTCGGTGGCAGGACGCGTGCGCCGCTGGACTGGGGCCTCCAGCTCTCGGCCCAGGTCGACGAGCTGCGGGAACGGGGGAGCGAGGTCGAGGTGATCGTCCCGGGGCCTGCGGCCGACCACCTGTTCGGCCCGCAGGCCATGGACCTGTCGCTCCGGCCGGCCGCGGCCGAGGCCGGGTACGAGCGGGGCACCGCGCTCGCGGAGCGTGTCGCAGCGCTCTGGCGCTGACCGGCACTGACCGGAACTGACGTGCGCTGACGCAGCGGTGGCCCGGGCCGCTCAGGCTCGGGCCACCGTCCGCTCAGACGCGGGTGCGGGTCGTCAGGACGACGCGCGTCGAGCCGGCGACGAGGAGCGCCGAGCCGAGCATGTGCAGGCCGACGAGGAGCGCGGGCAGGCCCGTGAAGTACTGGACGTACCCGATCAGTCCCTGGCCCAGGGTGATCGCGAGCAGGATCCAGGCCGCGCGGCGCGCCTGCTGCGGACCGCGGCGGACGCTCACGAGGTACGCGACGAGGACGGCGACGAAGACCCAGACGGCCCACGCGTGGACCTTGCTCATGAGGGCCGGGTCGACGGCGAAGCGGTAGCCCACCTCGGAGTCGCCGCTGTGCGGGCCCGCCCCGGTGACGATGACGCCGAGGACCACGATGAGCGCGGTGAGCCCGAACAGGGTCCAGGCGAGCGCGCGGGAGCGTGAGCCGACCGTCGGGACGGGCGGGCCGTCTCCCTCGCCGGAGCGGTGCAGCAGGAGCAGCGACACCGCGACGAGGGCCGCCGAGACGAGGAAGTGGACCGACACCCAGCCCGGGTGCAGGTGGAGGAGCACGATGACACCGCCGATGACCGCCTGCGCGGCGACCCCGAGCAGCGGGAGCGCACCGAGCACCCGGTAGGACAGGACGCGCGAGCGGTCCGTCCAGACGAGGACGAGCACCGCGACGGCGAGCACCGAGAGCACGCCGGTGAGCGTGCGGTTCCCGAACTCGACGAACTCGTGGTAGGTCGTCGCGGGGTGGAGCTCGGCCGTGAACTGGCCGGGGTGGCACTCGGGCCAGGTCGAGCAGCCGAGCCCGGACTCCGTGAGCCGGACCGCGCCACCGGTGACGATGATGCCGATCTGGCCGACGAGGTTCGCGACGAGCACCGGCCGGGTCCAGCGGCGCAGCGGCGCGAGCCGGTCCGGTCGTGCGGCGCCGCCACCGGCGGCGGCGCGTGCGGGGCTGTCGGCGGGAGCGGGGTCGAGCGCGGGGGGCGGGGTGCTCACGGTCCCACGGTATCGGGACGACCGTGCAGCCCCGGAACCTAGCGCGTGTGAGATGCGCCCGGACCTCAGGTCCAGCGGAAGAGCTTGCCCGCGCCCCAGCCGAGCGCGGCGGTCCAGCCGAGCAGCACGACGACGGAGAACGGCGGCACGGCGCCGTCGAGCAGCGCGCCGCGCATCGCCTCGCCCAGCGCGCCCGACGGCAGCAGGAGCGCGACGTGCTCGAGGGGACCGGGGAGCTGGTCCGCCGGGACGAGGACGCCGCCGCCGACCGTGAGCAGCACGAGCACGAGGTTCGCGACGGCGAGCACGCCCTCGGCGCGCAGGGTGCCTGCGAGCAGCATCGCGAGCGACGTGAACGCGGCGGTCCCGAGCAGCACCGCGAGCAGTGCCGCGGGGATCCCGGCGGGGTCGGGCTGCCAGCCGAGCGCGAGCGCGACGGCCGTGATGACCACGACCTGCACGACCTCGACGGCGAGGACGCCGAGCACCTTCCCGGCAAGCAGGCCGCCGCGGCCCAGGGGCGTGGTCGACATGAGGCGCAGCACGCCGTTGCGGCGGTCGAACGCGGTCGCGATGGCCTGCGACGTGAACGCCGTCGACATCACGGCGAGCGCGAGGACGCCGGGCGTCACGAAGTCGACGCGCGTCGCGCCGCCCGTGTCGAGGTCGACGAACGACGTGAGCACCAGCCCGAGCAGGAGCATGACGGGCAGGATGATCGTCACGAGGAGCTGCTCGCCGTTGCGCAGGATCATGCGCGTCTCGAACGCCGTCTGGGCGACGACGCGGCGCCACGCGGGAGCGGCGAGCTCCGTGCTCGGGGTCTGGCTCGGGTCCTGGGTCTCCGACGTGGTCGTCGGGGTCGCGCTCATCGCAGGTGCCGTCCCGTGAGGTCGAGGAACACGTCCTCGAGCGTGCGGCGGCCCACCGTGACGCGCGAGGCGAGGACGCCGCGCGCGGCGAGCCACGTCGTCAGCGCCACGAGCGTCGCGGGGTCGGCAGGGCCGGTGAGGGTGTACGAGCCGGGCTGAGGCTCGGCGACGCTCCACGCGGCGGGTGCGCCCGCGCCGTCGGGCAGTCCCGCCCCGGCGAGGGCCTCGCTCAGGCCGTCGAGGCCGAGCCCGGGCGTGGCCTCGAAACGGACGGTGCGGTCCGCCTCGCCGTCGGCGCCGGTCTCGAGCAGGTCGCGCGTCGCGCCGGCGGCGATGACCTTGCCGTGGTCGACGACGTAGACGTGGTCGGCCAGGTCCTCCGCCTCGTCCATGAGGTGCGTCGTGAGGACGATCCCCACGCCCTCCGCGCGCAGCTCGCGGACGAGCTCCCACACGGCGTGCCGGCTCTGCGGGTCCATGCCTGCGCTCGGCTCGTCGAGGAAGACGACCTCCGGGCGCCCGACGATCGCCGCGGCGAGCGCGAGGCGCTGCCGCTGCCCGCCCGACAGCCGCCGCACGGTCGTGCGCGCGAAGCTCTCCAGCCCCAGGCGCTCGGTCAGCTCGCCGACGTCGCGCGGCCGCGCGTACATCGAGGCGACGTGCCGCAGCATCTCCAGGGCGCGCACGCCCGTCGGGAGCCCGCCGTCCTGCAGCATGACGCCGACGCGCGGGCGCAGGTCGCGCGCGTCGGTCAGGGGGTCGAGGCCCAGGACCTCGACACGCCCGGCGTCGGGGGAGCGCAGGCCCTCGCAGCACTCGACGGTCGTGGTCTTGCCGGCGCCGTTGGGGCCGAGCACCGCGGTGATCGCGCCGCGCTCGGCGGTGAGGGACACGCCGTCGACGACGGCACGACCGTCGTAGCGCTTGACGAGGTCGTGCACGAGCACGGCGGGGGCGGGCACCCGGCCGAGTCTAGGGGGCGGGTCCGCCGCTCAGGGCCCGCGCCCGGCCCGGACCGCACGGGTGTCGCGTACGCCACATCCCGGCGCCCCAGGGGCCGGTCTGAGGGTCGCCTTGCTTGCGTTCGGGCAATTAGGGAACAACCATGTTGTCTATATCGGTTCCAGATCTGTCACCCGTGTCAGGCCGCGCCACGCGCACGCGCGCCCACGGGACGCACCACGGGAGGTGAGCATGGCCGCAGGACCCGTCCGACCGGACGCGCTGCGCGCTGCCACCCCCGCGGTCGGGCAGGCGCCCAGCACCGTCCCGGCTGCCGACGCCGACCGCCGCACGCGCGAGCGCGTGCTCGAGCTCGTCGCGAGCGAGGGCCCCGTGAGCGCCGCCGACCTCGCCGCGACGCTCGGGCTGACGCCCGCCGCGGTCCGCCGCCACCTCGCCCTCCTCGAGGAGGACGACCTCGTCGCCGTGCACGACGCCGGGCACCCCACCGGGATGCGCGGCCGCCCCGCGCGGCGCTACGTGACGACGTCGGCCGGGCAGAGCGAGCTCAGCGGCACCTACGCGGACCTCGCGACCCAGGCGCTGCGGTACCTGCGCGACGTCGCCGGGCCGGACGCCGTCGAGCGCTTCGCCCAGGACCGGCTCGCCGAGCTCGCCGACCGCTACGAGGGCCGGCTCGACGCGCACGACGTCGAGGGCCGGGCCGCCCAGCTCGCGGCGGCGCTCGCGGACGACGGCTACGCGGCGAGCGTGCGCCCCGTCCCCGGCACCTCCGCGGTGCAGCTCTGCCAGGGGCACTGCCCGGTGCAGCACGTCGCGGAGGAGTTCCCGCAGCTCTGCGAGGCGGAGGCGCAGGTCTTCGCCAGGCTGCTCGGCTCGCACGTGCAGCGGCTCTCGACGCTCGCGACGGGCGCGCACGCGTGCACGACGAACGTCCCCGTGGGCATGCCGGTCCCGGTGCCCGCACCGCGGGCGGCGCGCCCGCCCCGCCCCCACGACGGCCGCGCGCACGACGGCCCTGCCCACGACGTCCGGGCGCGCGGTCGCCCGACGTCGGGTGAGACCTGACCCGAGGGGCGCGCCGCCGCCCCGAGGCCACGAACGACATCCCCCGCAAGAACCTTGTACCGACTGCCCCCGCCCGCAACGACGGACAGTGGAAGGACGACCATGAGCGCTCCCACCCAGGACGCCACCGGCACGGCCCAGCCGACCGGTGAGAAGCAGACCGACGACGAGATCATCGCCTCGATCGGTGCCTACGGATACGGCTGGCACGACAGCGACGCCGCCGGAGAGGCCGCGCAGCGCGGCCTGTCCGAGGACGTCGTGCGCAACATCTCGGCGCTGAAGGACGAGCCCGAGTGGATGCTCAAGACGCGTCTCAAGGCCCTGCGCCTCTTCGACAAGAAGCCCATGCCGAACTGGGGCTCCGACCTCACGGGCATCGACTTCGACAACATCAAGTACTTCGTGCGCTCCACGGAGAAGCAGGCCGCCTCGTGGGACGACCTGCCCGAGGACATCAAGGAGACGTACGACAAGCTCGGCATCCCCGAGGCGGAGAAGCAGCGCCTCGTCGCGGGCGTCGCCGCGCAGTACGAGTCCGAGGTGGTCTACCACCAGATCAACGAGGAGCTGGAGCGCCAGGGCGTCATCTTCCTCGACACGGACACCGCGCTGCGCGAGCACCCGGAGCTCTTCCAGGAGTACTTCGGCACCGTCATCCCGTCGGGCGACAACAAGTTCGCGGCGCTCAACTCGGCCGTGTGGTCGGGCGGGTCGTTCGTCTACGTGCCGCCGGGCGTGCACGTCGAGATCCCGCTGCAGGCCTACTTCCGCATCAACACCGAGAACATGGGCCAGTTCGAGCGGACGCTGATCATCGCGGACGAGGGCTCGTACGTGCACTACGTCGAGGGCTGCACCGCGCCGATCTACTCGTCCGACTCGCTGCACTCCGCGGTCGTCGAGATCATCGTCAAGAAGAACGCGCGCGTGCGGTACACGACCATCCAGAACTGGTCGAACAACGTCTACAACCTCGTCACCAAGCGGGCGACCGCGGCCGAGGGCGCGACGATGGAGTGGGTCGATGGCAACATCGGCTCCAAGGTCACCATGAAGTACCCGGCGATCTACCTGCTCGGCGAGCACTCGCGCGGCGAGACGCTGTCCATCGCGTTCGCGGGCGAGGGCCAGCACCAGGACGCCGGCGCCAAGATGGTGCACGCGGCGCCGCACACGTCGTCGTCCATCGTGTCGAAGTCGGTCGCGCGCGGCGGTGGCCGCACGTCCTACCGCGGCCTGGTCCAGGTCCTCGAGGGCGCCTCGCACTCGGCCTCGACCGTGCTGTGCGACGCGCTGCTCGTCGACCAGATCTCCCGGTCCGACACCTACCCGTACGTCGACGTCCGCGAGGACGACGTGTCCATGGGGCACGAGGCGACGGTCTCGCGGGTGAGCGAGGACCAGCTGTTCTACCTCATGTCCCGAGGCATGGAGGAGACCGAGGCGATGGCCATGATCGTGCGCGGGTTCGTCGAGCCCATCGCGCGCGAGCTGCCCATGGAGTACGCGCTCGAGCTCAACCGCCTCATCGAGCTGCAGATGGAAGGGTCCGTCGGCTGATATGACCACCACCACCATTCCCGAAGAGGCCGGCCTGACCACCGACCACTCGCGCGCGCAGGCCGACGGGGCGCACTCCCACGGCGTCGTGCCCCAGGGCTCGCGCGCCGAGCGGCTGACGTCGTTCGACCTCGCCGACATCCCCGTCCCCTCCGGGCGCGAGGAGGAGTGGCGCTTCTCGCCCGTCGCGCGCCTCGCGCCGCTGTTCGACGACAAGCTCGTCGGGCAGAGCGGCGGCGGCGACGTGCGCGTCACGGTCGTCGAGGCCCCCGAGGTCGAGGTCGCGATCGTCGGTCGCGACGACGAGCGGCTCGGCACCGCCGGCAAGCCCGGCGACCGCACCGCGGTCACGTCGTGGAACGCGTTCGAGCAGTCGACGGTCGTCACCGTGCCGAAGGAGGCCGTCGCGTCGGACGTCACGTCCGTGCGCGTCGAGGGCCACGGCTCCACGCCGACCGCGAGCCACGTCCTCGTGCACGCCGAGCGGCACTCGGAGGCCGTCGTCGTGCTCGACCACGTCGGCACCGCGACGCTCAACGAGACGGTCGAGATCGTCGTCGAGGACGGCGCGCACCTCACGGTCGTGTCGGTCCAGGACTGGTCCGACGGCGCCGTGCACGCGTCGTCGCACCGCGCCCGCATCGGGCGCGACGCACGGCTCAAGCACGTGGTCGTGACGCTCGGCGGCGACGTCGTGCGCGTCACCCCGGACGCGGAGTTCACGGCCGAGGGCGGCGACGTCGAGATGGTCGGCCTCTACTTCGCGGACGCGGACCAGCACCAGGAGCACCGCCTGTTCGTGGACCACGCCGTGCCGCGCTGCAAGTCGCGCGTCACGTACAAGGGCGCGCTGCAGGGCGAGGGCGCGCACGCGGTGTGGGTCGGCGACGTGCTCATCCGCGCCGAGGCCGAGGGCACCGACACCTACGAGCTCAACCGCAACCTCGTCCTCACGGACGGCGGGCGCGCGGACTCGGTGCCGAACCTCGAGATCGAGACGGGCGAGATCGAGGGCGCGGGGCACGCGTCCGCGACCGGCCGGTTCGACGACGAGCAGCTCTTCTACCTGCAGGCCCGTGGCATCCCGGAGGTCGAGGCGCGCCGCCTCGTCGTCCGCGGCTTCTTCGCGGAGCTCATCCAGGAGATCGGCGTCGCGTCGGTCGAGGAGCGCCTGCTCGAGGCGATCGAGCGCGAGCTGAGCAAGTCCATGTCGATCATCGACGGGAGCGCCGAGCTCGCCGAGGCGACGGCGTGACCGCACAGCCCGCCTGCACGACGTCCGACCTCGGCCCGGAGGAGGCGCTCCGCGTCGAGCTCCCGGCCGAGGACGGGCGCGTCGTCGAGGTCGCGGTCATCCGTGACGGCGACGGCGGCTGGCACGCGATCTCGGACATCTGCTCCCACGGGGCGGTGTCCCTGTCGGACGGCGAGGTCGAGGGCTGCTTCGTCGAGTGCTGGCTGCACGGCTCGCAGTTCGACGTGCGGACCGGCATGCCGATCGCGCTGCCCGCGACGCGTCCCGTGCCCGTGTACCCGGTGACGGTCGACGGCGAGCAGGTGCTCGTCGACGTCGACCGCGTCGTCGCTCCCACCTGATCCGTCTCGCTGATCCGTCAGCGGTCCACCAGCACTGACCTGGCGCGCCGCGCGCGCCCCACGGCTCACCAGAACCTCTTGGAGAAGAACCACATGTCCACTCTCGAGATCCGCGACCTGCACGTCAGCGTCGAGACCAAGGAAGGGCCGAAGCCGATCCTGCGCGGCGTCGACCTGACGATCGCCAGCGGCGAGGTCCACGCCATCATGGGCCCGAACGGCTCCGGCAAGTCCACGCTCGCCTACTCGATCGCCGGCCACCCCAAGTACCAGGTCACCGGCGGCACCGTGACGCTCGACGGCGAGGACGTCCTCGCGATGAGCGTCGACGAGCGCGCCCGCGCGGGCCTGTTCCTCGCCATGCAGTACCCGGTCGAGGTCCCCGGCGTCTCCGTGTCGAACTTCCTGCGCACCGCGAAGACCGCGATCGACGGCGAGGCCCCCGCGCTGCGCCACTGGGTCAAGGACGTCAAGGGCGCCATGGAGCGCCTGCGCATGGACGACTCCTTCGCCGAGCGCTCGGTCAACGAGGGCTTCTCCGGTGGTGAGAAGAAGCGCCACGAGATCCTCCAGATGGAGCTCCTCAAGCCGAAGTTCGCCGTCCTCGACGAGACCGACTCGGGCCTCGACGTCGACGCGCTGCGCATCGTCTCCGAGGGCGTCAACCGCGTCCACGGCGCGACCGACGCGGGCATCCTGCTCATCACGCACTACACGCGCATCCTGCGCTACATCAAGCCGGACTTCGTCCACGTCTTCGTCGACGGAAAGGTCGCCGAGGAGGGTGGCCCGGAGCTGGCCGACCGCCTGGAAGAGGAGGGCTACGACCGCTACCTCTCCGGCTCGGTCGAGTCCGCCTCGGCCGCCTCGGCCTGAGCGGTCGCACCACCCCTGAGGAGACGACCATGACGACCACCGCGCACAGCTCCCCCCTGACGGCGACCGAGCTCGCCGCCGTGCGGGCGGACTTCCCGCTGCTCGAGCGCACCGTGCGCGGTGGTCGTCCGCTCGTCTACCTCGACTCCGCGGCGACGTCGCAGAAGCCGCAGGTCGTCCTCGACACCGAGGTCGACTTCTACGAGGAGCGCAACGCGGCCGTGCACCGCGGCGCGCACCAGCTCGCCGAGGAGGCGACCGAGGCGTTCGAGGACGCCCGCGCGGACGTCGCGGCGTTCGTCGGCGCGCGTCCGGGCGAGATCGTCTGGACGTCCGGCGCGACGGCCGCGATCAACCTCGTCGCGTACGGGATCTCGAACGCGACGCTCGGCCGCGGGGGAGAAGCGGCCCGCCGCTTCGCGCTCGCGCCGGGCGACGAGATCGTCATCACCGAGGCCGAGCACCACGCGAACATCGTCCCGTGGCAGGAGCTCGCGGCCCGCACGGGCGCCGTCCTGCGCTGGTTCGAGGTGGACGACGACGGGCGCGTGCGCGTCGAGGACGCCGCGACCGTCATCACGGAGCGCACGCGGATCGTCGCGTTCGCGCACGTGTCGAACGTGACGGGCGCGATCACGCCGGTCGAGCCGATCGTGGCCCGGGCGCGCGAGGTCGGGGCGCTCACCGTGCTCGACGCGTGCCAGTCCGTGCCGCACCTGCCGGTGGACCTGCCCGCGCTCGGCGTCGACTTCGCCGCGTTCTCGGCGCACAAGATGCTCGGGCCCACGGGTGTGGGCGTGCTCTACGGGCGGCGCGAGCTGCTCGAGGCGCTGCCGCCCGTGACGACCGGCGGGTCGATGATCGAGGTCGTCACGATGACCGAGTCGTCGTACATGGCGCCCCCGCAGCGGTTCGAGGCGGGCACGCAGCCCGTCGCGCAGGTCGTGGGGTTCGGCGCCGCGGCGAAGTACCTGCACGAGCTCGGCATGGACGGCGTCGCGGCGCACGAGCACGAGCTCGCCGCGGAGCTGCTGCGCATCGGGGAGATCCCGGGCGTGCGCATCATCGGCCCGCGCGGGCCCGAGGACCGGCTCGCCGTCGTGTCGTTCGTCGTGGACGGCGTGCACGCGCACGACGTCGGCCAGGTGCTCGACGACGCGGGCATCGCCGTGCGCGTCGGTCACCACTGCGCCCAGCCCCTGCACCGCCGGTTCGGCATCGCCGCGACCGCGCGCGCGTCCGCGTCGGTGTACACCACGCGCGAGGACGTCGACGCGTTCCGGGAAGCATTGGCCGGGGTCCGGGCGTTCTTCTCGGTGGACTGAAAGAGGACCCGATGAGCTCGATCGAGCAGATGTACCAGCAGGTCATCCTCGACCACGCCAAGACCCCGCACGGCCGGGGCCTGGTCGAGGTGGCGGACGGCGCGACGAGCGGCCAGTCGCACCAGGTGAACCCCACGTGCGGCGACGAGGTGACGCTGCGCGTCGAGCTCGCCGGCGACACGATCGACCGCGTGAGCTGGGAGGGGCAGGGCTGCAGCATCTCGCAGGCGTCCCTGTCCGTGCTCACCGACCTCGTGTCGGGCAAGCCCGTGACCGAGGCCGAGCACCTCGGCGAGGTCTTCCGCGAGCTCATGGGCTCGCGCGGCAAGGGCCTCGACGAGGCCGCGGAGGACGAGCTCGGCGACGCCACGGTGTTCACGGGCGTGTCGCGCTACCCTGCGCGTATCAAGTGCGCCCTGCTCGGCTGGGCCGCGCTGCGCGACTCGCTCGTCACCTCGGGCGCCCTGAGCACCGTGGGCGACCCATCAACGGCAGCAGCTTCCGACGCGGCGCTCGCCGCGCGGGGAACGACGGAGGAGAACCGATGACCACCGAGACCGGCGCGCCCGCCGAGGGCGTCACGCCCAGCCCGCCGAACGTCGCCGACGTCGAGGAAGCCATGCGCGACGTCATCGACCCCGAGCTCGGCATCAACGTCGTCGACCTCGGCCTCGTCTACGGCATCCAGATCGACCAGAACAACCACGCCGTCATCGACATGACCCTCACGTCCGCGGCGTGCCCGCTGACCGACGTCATCGAGGACCAGTCCGCCCAGGCCCTGGAGGGCCTCGTCGACGGCTTCCGCGTCAACTGGGTCTGGATGCCGCCGTGGGGCCCGGAGAAGATCACGACCGACGGCAAGGAGCAGCTCCGCGCGCTGGGGTTCAACGTCTGAGTCTCAAGCGAGACTTCCCGGTTTCGCTGAGGGACCGGACTGCTCGTGGTGCGGGGTCCGTCGGCGCCCGGCGTCAATGTGTTCGTCGGTCGAACTCGGGTGTCCAGGCTGGCAGCGATACGGGTGTTGCCCGTGAGCGGGTGAAGAATCACGTGCCGATCGGACGTGTCCCGCCAGACTCGGTCTACGCGGGTGAGACCAGGTACCTTTGCCCCGACCTTGTGCTTTGGCGCCAGTGCAGGCGGAAGGAGGACCAACCGATGAACGATCGGCCCGGACGCTACGCGCTCTCGTTCACCTCCGGTGGTCTCCTAGATCGCGAGGCTGCGGCATTGGCACCGGTGTACACCGAGTATCGCGACTGGGCGAAGGTCCGCGACATCGCCGTCGAGGAGAATCTCCTTCAAGCGCGAACCCGCAGCACGGGTGTCCGTCGCGTTCGAGAGATCGTCAAGCGGATGTCGGTGCTCTCCGACCATGAGGTTGAGGTGCTCGCCAGCGTTACCGCGTCTGAGCGCGGCCACCTCATGTGGGCAGCCGCGTGCCGTCGCTACGACCTCATCGGCGAGTTCGCCGAGGAAGTTCTCCGGGAGCGATTCCTCACCTTGGCAGGAAGCGTTACCTACGAGGACTACGACTCCTTCTACCGCGCCAAGGCCATGTGGCGCGGCGAACTCGACGCGGTCTCTGCCGCAACGTACAAGAAGCTCAGGCAGGTGCTCTTCAAGATGATGGTCGAAGCGGGTCTGCTGACGTCCAAGGGCGCGATCGAGCCGTCTCTGCTCTCGGCTCGTGTCGTCGAGTGTCTCGCCCAGCGCACGCCGAGCGACATCCGCTTCTTCCCAACGAGGGTGGTCTGATGCCCCAACACTCCAAACCAACGTTGGCTCAGCAAGAGGAGCACCTGTTCAAGGTACTCAGCAGCGAGCGCTTCCTGAAGATGGAGGGCCTCGGCAACGAGGTCGCCCACTTCATCTATGACTATGACCCTGCCTGGGCCCTCGACGTAGTTCGAGCCAAGAAGCGCATCAAGACGAAGCTCGACACCGAGCAGGGCATCAAGGTCTTCGAGATCAACCTCTACGATCTGTGCGTCGAACTGCTGAAGAAGCGCGACGTGTGGGAGCGCGTCCTCGCCGCCGAGCCATCGATGGACAAGCAGGACTTCCTCAAGATGCTCCAGAACATGCTCGACCCGCAGATCCACCTGGCGCCGGCAATCAGGGAACGTATCGCGGGCGAGGCGTTCCAGATCCTCTTCCTCACTGGTATCGGTGAGGTGTTCCCGTTCGTACGGTCGCACACGGTGCTGAACAACCTGCAAACCGTCGTCTCCGACAAGCCGATGCTGATGTTCTTCCCTGGCCGGTACGAGGTGTCGGCCACACAGGGCTCGGCGCTGGTGCTGTTCGGCCAGCTCAAGGACGACTCCTTCTACCGCGCCAAGCGCATCCTCGACCAGGAAGCATGACCCGATGAAGCTCAGCGAGATCTTCCTCAAGGACGTCGCCCGTTCGATCGAAGGCGTCGTCAAGGCGGACGACACCGACCACCTCGGCGTCGAGGTCGAGGAGTACGTCCTCACCAACGACGCCGCCAAGGACGTGGCGCCGCTGCTGGAGGAGTACACGAACTACCAGAACGCCAACGGCGTGTGGATCTCGGGCTTTTTCGGCTCGGGTAAGTCGCACTTGCTCAAGATGCTCGCTCACCTGCTGGGTGACGTCGAGGGGCAGGCGTTCCCGCGCCAGGAGGTCAGCGAGAGCTTTCTTGCGAAGACGGACGACGCGTTCCTCACCGCTTCGCTGAAGAAGGCTGCGACGATCCCGGCCAAGAGCCTGCTGTTCAATATCGACCAGAAGGCCACGTTGATCTCCAAGGATCAGACCGACGCCCTGCTCAAGGTGTTCGTCAAGGTCTTCGACGAGAGCCGTGGCTACTTTGGCAACGACGGTGCGGTGGCCCGGTTCGAGGAAGACCTCGACAAGCGTGGCCAGTACGAGGCCTTCAAGACGGCGTTTGCCAACCATGCCGGCATCGACTGGTCGCAGGGCCGCGAGCAGACCGCGCTGGAGGGTCACAACATCGACAAGGCGTTCGCAGAGGTCAACGGCGAGGCGAACCCTGGCATCATCGCCCAGTACCAGAAGTCCTACGCCGTCTCGATCGAGGACTTCGCCAACTCGGTCGGGGCTTGGATCGACAAGCAGGAGCCGGGCTTCCGGCTCAACTTCTTCGTCGACGAGGTCGGCCAGTTCATCGCTGACGACGTCAAGCTCATGCTCAACCTCCAGACGATCGCCGAGTCCCTCAACACCAAGTGCAAGGGCCAGTCGTGGGTGTTCGTCACCTCGCAGGAGGACATGGACAAGGTCATCGGTGACCGCACCAAGCAGCAGGGCAACGACTTCTCGAAGATCCAGGCCCGGTTCCGCACCAAGGTGAAGCTCACCAGCCAGGACGTCGAAGAGGTCATCAGCAAGCGTCTGCTGGAGAAGAACGACGCCGGGTCTGCCGTGCTCGACACGATCTACCAGAGGGAGTCGGCGAACTTCCCGACGATCTTCCACTTCAGCGACGGCTCCAAGTCGTACCGCAACTACGTGGACGAGGGCCGCTTCGTCAACACGTATCCGTTTGTCACCTACCAGATCCCGATGTTCCAGGCGGCGATCGAGGGCCTGTCGGACCACAACATGTTCGAAGGCAAGAACAGCTCGGTCGGCGAGCGGTCGATGCTCGGTGTGGTCCAAGAGGTCGCGAAGCGTATCGGTGACGAGCAGGTGGGCTACCTCGCCACGTTCGACCTGATGTTTGCGGGCATCAGCGCCGCTCTGAAGTCGGCCGCGCAGAGCGCCGTTCTCCAAGCAGAGAAGCACCTGCCCGATCCCGGCTCTGAGATCACGATCCTCGCCAACCGGCTGCTCAAGGCGCTGTTCCTCGTCAAGTACGTCGACACGTTCAAAGCGACGCCTCGAAACCTCACCGTGCTCGTCTACGACCGGTTCGGACTCGACCTCAACGGCCTGGGCAAGCAGGTCCAGGAAGCGCTCAACCTGCTGGAGTCGCAGTCGTACGTTCAGCGCAACGGCAACCGCTACGAGTACCTGACCAACGAGGAGCAGGAGATCGAGAAGGAGATCAAGGCAGTCGACGTCGACTCCTCCGAGGTCTCCAGCAAGCTCTTCCGCTACCTCTCGTCCGACATCCTCAAGACGAACAAGATCAAGTACACGAAGAACGGCCAGGACTTCCCGTTCGGGTACAAGCTCGACGACATCGTGCAGGGCAACCAGCGCGAGCTGACCATCCACTTCATCACGCCCGAGACGAGCTACAGCGACACCGAGATCCTGTCGCAGTCCATGGGCAAGAACGAGTTGCGGGTCTTCCTCGGCCGCGACAAGCGACTGCTGGCAGACCTGCGCCTCCTGCTGAAGACGGAGAAGTACACCAAGCAGCGCACCAGTTCGGGAGCCACGCCTTCCATGCAGGCGATCCTCCAGTCCAAGCAGGCGCTCAACGCCGACCGCGAGAAGGAGTTGATCGAGCGCCTGCGCCAGACGGTCGGCAAGGCGCAGCTCATCATCAACGCAGCGGAGATCACGTCCAGCTCGCACGACGCCGTGATGCGCGTGACCGACGGGTTCCAGGAGCTGGTCAGCCGCACGTACACGAACCTCGGCCTGCTCGGCGGCAAGGTGTACCCCGAGCAGCAGGTTGCCGGCGCCGTCCAGAACGACCAGGGGATGTTCAGCGCCGGGAACCTCAGCGTCCTGACCTCGCCCGGCACTGAGATGGAGTCGTGGATCCTCGCCCAGACGGGCCTTGGCGAGCAGGTCACGGTCAAGAAGATCGTCAACCGCTTCGAAGCCAAGCCCTACGGCTGGGACCTCGGGTCGATCGAGGTGGTGCTCGCCTGGCTCGTCGGCAACGGTAAGGTCGCGCTCACGCTCGACTCCAATCCTGTCATGCGCACCGGAGCCGCAGCCCTGATCCGCAACACCGGCAAGCACCAGCACACAGTCGTGGCGCCCCAGAAGGCGTACGACCAGGTGAAGGTCGCCGCGTTCAAGAAGTTTTGCACCGACTTCTTCGACGAGGGCGCCGTGCCCAGCGACCCGGCCGAGCTCGCGCGCTACGGCAAGGACAAGCTCGAAGCCAAGCGCGACGAGCTCGACGCGGTCGTGACGAGCAGCAAGTACCCGTTCGTCAGCCAGCTCTCGTACGCTATCGCCTTGCTCGGCGAGGTCACCGGCAAGGCCACCGACTGGTACCTCACCGACTTCGACAAGGCCGACGAACTCCTGGAGGCCAAGGAAGACACGATCGACCCGATCAAGTCGTTCATCAACGGCCAGCAGGCGAAGATCTTCGACGAAGCCCAGGCTCTCGTGGGCGCCAACACGGGCAACCTCGGCTACCTCCCGTCTGGAGCTGCCGACCCTGTCCGGGCACTCCTCGCAGATGCCAACGCGTTCCGCGGCAACAGGATGAACCAGCTCAAGGTCGCCGCCGACGTCCTGAGCGGACAGCTCGACGACGCTGTGGCCCAGCGGCGAGCTGCGGTGACGATCGCAATTGAGTCGCGCAAGGCTGAGATCCTTGCTAGCACCGATTACGCGCACGCCGCACCCGGTGCGCAAGCGAGCGTGATCAGGCGCATCGACGAGGTCCTCACGGGACTCGCCAGCGAGTACCAGATCGCTCTGGTGCTCCAGGCTGGGACGAGCTTCGAGCAGTACGACTACCCAGGACTTCTCGATCAGCTCGTCGCGTCTCAGCGCGCAGGCGGTGACACCGACGACGGTGATGTGCCGAAGCAGCAGCAGACAGTCTCGGTCAAGACGATCAGCGTCCCGGGCGTCTCTGGCAAGGTGCTCGAGTCCGAGGCCGACCTGGACGTCTACCTCGCCAAGTATCGTGCTGCGCTTGTCGCCACCCTCAACGATGGAAAGCGAATCACGCTCTGATGGACACCGGCCCTCTCAAGTCCTTCGCCACGTCGGCACGTACCGAGCTCATCCGGGAGGTCGGCGCGCGAATCACCGCGGTGCTCGCTCCCGGGGCGCCTGAGCGCGTCGAGAGGCCTCGTGCCGTGTCCGCACTGGAAACAGCGATCGCCGCGGGCGGGGGCGGCGCCGCCGGCAAGGCGCAGGTTGCCGACAAGGTCGCCTACACGTGGTTCAACCGCATCATCGCGTTGCGCTTCATGGACGCCAACGGGTACACCGGCATCGGCGTGGTCTCCCCGGCCGCCGACCAGGTGGGCCAACCCGAGGTGCTCGCCGCGGCAAAGCGCGGCCAGGTCGACACCGAGGTGGTGAAGGGGAGCAACCCTGCGACGATCACGGGCCTGCTCAACGGGACGCGCCAACCGCGTCCCGGCGTCGAGGCCCAGGCCGAGGCGTACGCCCTGCTCCTGGCGGACTACTGCCGCTTCTGGAACCAGGCGATGCCGTTCATGTTCGAGCGCGAGGGCGACTACACCGAGCTGCTCATCCCGGCCAACCTGCTCGCCGAAGAATCCGTCCTCAGCCGTTCGGTTGGCGTGCTCACCGAGGAGGTGTGCCAGGACGTCGAGGTGATCGGCTGGCTGTACCAGTTCTACATCTCGGAGCGGAAGGGCGAGGTCTTCGCCGGGTTCAAGAAGAACAAGAAGGCCGGCGCCGACGAGATCCCCGCGGCCACCCAGCTCTTCACACCGCACTGGATCGTCCGTTATCTCGTCGAGAACTCACTCGGGCGCCTGTGGATGCTCAACCACCCGACGTCTGCGCTGGTTGATCAGATGGAGTACTACATCGCTCCGGTGGATGAGGAGACCGACTTCCTCAAGATCGCCAAGCCAGAGGAGCTCAAGGTCATCGACCCGGCGTGCGGGTCGGGACACATGCTGACGTACGCGTTCGACCTTCTCTACGCGATCTACGCCGAGGAGGGGTACGCGACCTCGCAGATCCCGAGCCTGATCCTCACCCACAACCTCCATGGCGCCGAGATCGACCAGCGCGCCGGGGCTCTGGCCGCGTTCGCCCTGACGATGAAGGCCGTGGCGAAGCGCAAGCTCTTCCTCAAGAACCCTGTTGAGCCGAACATCTGCGTGCTCGACCCGATCTCGTTCAGTCCTGACGAGCTGCACCTCCTCGTGACCAAGGACGGCGACCAGCTCGCCGAGGAGGCGTTCTGGTACCAATTCGCTGACGCCGACACCTTCGGCTCGCTCATCCGTCCCGACGCTGCGCTCACCGCCCGCCTCGCGGGTCACCTTGAGTCCCTCGAGGGCGGCGACCTCTTCGCAGGCGACATGCTCGTCTGGGCCGAGCAGGTGATCCGACAGGCGACCGTGCTCTCGCAAAAGTACTCCGTGGTGGTCGCGAACCCGCCCTACATGGGTAGCAAGCAGATGAATCCGACGCTTGCACAGTTCATGAAGGACGAGTACCCAGACGCGAAGCAGGATCTTTACGCTGCATTCGTCGTGCGCGGGATCGAGCTCACCGAGGACGCCGGGTTGCTCGCCATCGTGGTCGGCGATGCATGGATGTCCCTCTCGTCGTTCGAGGCACTGCGGCTGCGCCTACTCGACGGCCACACGTTCGATTCCTTCCTCCACCTGCGAGATGTCGCCTACCATGCGGACACCTTTGGGGCGAATGCTGCATTTGTGCTCTCGATGGCTGGCAACCGCAAGCGACACGCCCCCTTCATTCGCCTGACGCCTCTCGGCTCCGACCGCAAGGAGCAAGACTTGCGGCTCGCTCTCGCGCGGCGGACACAGGGCACCACCGGCTTTCACCTCGCGTCTGGCGCTGACTTCGCAACGATCCCCGGATCCCCGATCGTCTACTGGCTCAGTGAAAAGCTACGTGGCTCCTTCTCGACGGGGAAGCCACTGAGCGACGTTGCGAACCTACGGCAGGGCCTGGCGACGGCAGACAACAACCGGTTTCTGCGTCAGTGGTGGGAGGTCTCGCGTCTCCGGACGGCGTTCAGTTGCACGTCACGTGAAGAGGCTGCGGCGAGCGGCGCCCGCTGGTTCCCATACAACAAGGGGGGCGAGTTCCGGAAGTGGTACGGCAACCAGGAGTACGTCGTCAACTGGGAGCGTGACGGTGCTGAGATCGTCGCCTTCAAGCCACGCTCGGTGATCCGCAACCCAGGGACGTACTTTTCACCGTCAGTGTCGTGGTCGGACATCTCGTCTGGCGAGGCCGCGTTCCGCCGGTTTCCGGCGGGCTTCATCCACGATGTGAAGGGCATGTCCGCGTTCGGTGACATCGACCTTCTCGACCAGGTTGCGGTACTGATGAACTCTAGTTTCGCTCGCGCGCTGCTGGCCGCGATCGCGCCAACACTGAACTTCCAGGTTGGGGATGTTGGGAAGGTACCGGTTGCTTCTGATCTGGCGGGACTTCCGCGGAACACCGACCGACTGGCTGCGACGGCACGGAACGACTGGGACTCCGTCGAGACATCATGGGGCTTCGGACACAACCCGCTAGTCGAGATCGTGTCTCGGGGTTGACCTCAGTACGACGAGCGGATTCTGCTCGAAGCCCCAAGCGGTCTCTGCAGTGTTCCAGTCCTCTCGCGAGGTCTCAACGAGGCGGTCCAAGGTACCGGTCGGGAGCTCTCCGATGCCCTCAGCAACAGGGGCAAGACCCACGTACCCGATGTGGAAGTGAAGTGTGGGCGCAACCACCTTCATGACCTCCATGACGAACTTGGAGTTCAGCAGCAGCGTCACTCGGTCCAGCATCGTGGGATCTCCGAAACCCGAGTGCCCCGTCGAATCATGGATGAAGCCCTGGGGGTAGCGGCGGAATGCCGCCTCTCCAGACGAGATGTCCGACCACGACACTGACGGTGAAAAGTAGGTGTCCGTGTTCTGCGCTCTCGATCGAGGGCGCCCGCCGCACTCCGTTCCGAACGCACGGATCTGCGCGCCGTCACGCTCCCAGTTGACGACGTACTCCTGGTTGCCGTACCACTTCCGGAAGTCGCCCCCCTTGTTGTATGGGGGGGCTGCTGCACGATTCCGTGACAGTTGGTTAGGCAGCTTGGTCGGCGGCCTGGCTCATGATGATCTCGAACTCGATCGGGGTCAATCGTGCGAGTCTGGCCTGGCGTCGGCGACGGTGGTA
>PJUI01000127.1_pt1 | contig 37963 bp, 49 predicted proteins | sample 1512201 | NCBI WGS metagenome assembly PJUI01 (sample SAMN08177670, study PRJNA422409) | Feces metagenome, whole genome shotgun sequencing project. | isolation source: Chicken feces (2) enriched on wood chips | host: Gallus gallus | place: USA: Madison | collected 2015-01-15
CCTTGTCGTTTAATAGTGACTCCTTGTCAATCATACTCTTATAAAGTTAATAAATAAAAAATGCGAAGTCCTTTTAAACTCCGCATTTCTATAACTTACACACTTTATGAGACAGTGTCCAAATTAAATGACTTACAAGCCTATAAAACAAACATCCCAAAACCCAATCCTATTTCCCCACCTAAAATAACTTGGGAAGAAAACTTTATATTGACATATGAGCAATATGTTTATGATAATATCACTAACTTTATTGATGAATGGGTGACTATAGGTCGAATTGCGGTTGCAGATTTCAATAGGAAATATAAGCCGAAAGGTCTCGGTGTTAAAATGTATCTTCGAGCAATAAGAAGATTTTGCATTCATGCGAATATACAATTTAAGCCGTGTGAAGCTATCTATTTCCCTAATACTGGTACAATTAGATGTAGAATTTTTGAGAAAGTATAATAGACAAAAAGGCCCTTATTAAGGGCCTTTGTTATTTGTTAGGTATTATATATAAATCCTATAGCGATTATGTTGTCGAAGATTTCATATCCTCCCAAATTTTTAGCAATGATGTTTCAATTTCTGGTTTTATAAATCTTTCGTCATATCCTTTTCGAAGTTTATTGCACCCTGGTCTTCTACAACCATCAATATGTGATATTAAAGATTCAGATTCGTGTTCATTACAATAAATTCTTAAATCTGAAATAAATGGATAGTTAGTAAATTCATCAATATAAGCATTAAATCTATATGTGATTTTATTTTCTTCATCTACTATTTTATTAAATTTATTATGAAAAATTTTCTCTAAACGTTGCTTTTTAGACGGTTTTGATTTTAATAAATTTACAATAATCCTTACCACAATAGCTAAAGAAAAAACTACTACTAAAGTAGAACCAAGGTTTATTTTTAAATTCCATAAATATAATATTGAATCTTTAACTGGCTTATCAGTTACAAGGCTATAAATAAACATAACCATAAATCCAAATGTAGTTATGATTGCTGCTGAAATCACACCACTCCATACTGGGTCTTTCCAAATTCTCTTAAACATACAAAATAATCAGGTTAATATTTGTCGTGAAAATAGATTATTTTTTCAATAAAACCAAAAATCCCCCAAACATCAAGCGATGCTGGGGGATTTACTAAACGACCGCCTAAGTGCCGAATACATTATTCTGATTTACCGTATTTCCAAACTTCAAAATCCTTAATAAAATTCATCGGCATTTCTGTCATTGTAAAAAGAGGCATACTCCAACTACCTTGCTTCTTCATTTTCTTTTTCAGCTTGCGCGGAACCTTTATAAGGGTAACGGTAGGGTGCTTTGACGGATCAAGGTAGATTACTTTGCCCAAATCAGCAGATGTCATCATTGTTTTCATGATTAGTCAAAGTTATCCCCACGATTATAATGAATCACCCCCTTACCTAATGGTTGTTGAACAACATCTTCTTCTCGAATGTCATCCATGCCAATGGTTTCAGCTTCAAACTCACTGATCTCTTCTTTCATTAATTTTATCGCTTCTTGAACGTCTTCTGCTACCACGATAATACACGCATCGTTTGAGCCCCAATATTTATAAATGTTCATATCTCAAATATACTTTATTTCCCTAAAAACTTATGCATCTCCCCGACAACCCATCCAGTCAAATAAGCCTGAGGTTCATCATTCAACGGATCTAACATCATTTGGCTGTCGTTATAGACATGGTTAACCACGTGCACCGCTTCGTGAGCAATGATAGCAGGCGATGGTTTACTTCGAAAACAAGCAACATACCTGTCCTTTGGATCTTTATAAACGAAAGCGTCGGTATCGTTTGAAAGTTCTAGGTTCAACCGCCGGCCAAGCTTCTCCCAATTATCTGTTTGGATTAGGATCATTGTTCCGTGATAAATCGGTATTTTGATTTTTTTGGTTTTCATAACTATCACCTCCCTCTATAATTCTTCTGAGCCAGCTTATGTTGCTCGCGAATGTATTTCGGTTTCTTCTCTTTAATTGGTTCTCGGGATGGCCCCAACGCTTCACCTGCCTTTCCTATTAAACTTTGAATGTCTTTTTTTTCAATGATGCTATAATGGGCTATTCTTTGCAGGCCGTCAACAGCATCTATCAAATCCAAGCCAGAGTTTACCAACATAATTTTTGCATTCTGTAGTTGGATTATTTGACAGCCTGTTAAACCTATTTTAGAACCTATGACTATTATCTGCTTCATAATTCATTCAATGCCTTATCCAATTTATCTTGCATCTGTTTGCGCTCAACAGGAGCATATGAGTCAATTATTAGTTCTTCTCCATTAATTGCGAAGAATAGATTCTGCAATTGATGTAGATATTTAATACTATTCTGATTGGTTCTTGTCCAATCAAGTAGCTTTACAAACAGTCCATATCCAATTATTTCTCCTTTTTGATAATCAGGTTTCAATTTCCATAAACCATTTATGAAATCCCCATCTTCATATTCAAACCAAGCTTTGGATAATATTTCTTTGGTAAGTGGTACAGGTTCTAAGTCTGTTGGTTTATAAGTCGCGAGCGGATTAGCATCCAATCGGATTTCGCTAATAAATATTCCCCTAACTGTTGTTAGCATACCATTGTGGGATTTTGATATCACATAATTCCCCAAACGAAGTTCACTTGCTTTCATATAATTGATTTAATAATACTCTATCAAACTTTCCAATATACCGGCCTAATTTGAAAAAACCGTGAGGTGTTTGGGAGACAACCCCACGGCTAACCAATTATAAACCTAAATTATGAAAAGTATTTGCCAAGGGGACGGAGTCGAACCGCCATCATAAAGCAATCAAGCTTCACGTAATACCATTATACTATCCCTTCTTTTTAAAAAACAGTACCGCAGGAAAATAGGACGATGAATCAAGGCGAATAACACAAACCTATGGCGCCCTCGAGCAAGCATTTTTGCTCCCTTTTTGCTTCATTATTTACTCACCCCAACTCGTGGGGAGTACTGTTTTTAAAACAACTGCCGCAGGTTAATTGGATGCTGTGGACACCCGTCGGCGAAGCTCTATCGCCCCTTTTTGGTTTTTGATTACCTCACCCAGATGGGAGCAGTTGTCTTTGTGGAGAATAACGGATTCGAACCGTTGACCCCCTGCGTGCAAGGCAGGTACTCTAACCAGCTGAGCTAATTCCCCTATTTTTTCAAAAAAGCCAATTCCGTAAAATTGGCTTTTCTATTTTCTCTTAATCGACACCTATAACATTCTAATTGTAGGTGGTCCGTTGGCATTCGGGGTAATATCACTCTGATATCCCGCTAGTGTTTCGTCTTCTGACAAGACAGTTACCATTTTGCCGTACTTAGGTTCAACGGAAGGTGTTACACCATCAAGGATAGCCACGATTTGCGGACTATCTGAACCTTTCTTTAGCTCGATGGGCTTATTCTTATCGAATGAAGCGTACACAGTGCCAACCATTAAAAAAGAGAACATCCCGATCAATGCAATTGCAATAAATCTCTTCATTTCTTGAATGGTTTTAATAATACAATGAACTATTTCATTCAGCATTACTGCCGATTTGGTATTTCAAATATAAAACAATTTTTAAACAAAACAAACATTTGTTAAACATTTTACACATTTTATTTTTTAGTTGAGTGGGGTTGCGATTTTGGTGGGGTTGGGGTATATTTGGGTTTAAACAATTAGCCATATGACAAGAGAAAAGATTGAAGATCACCTAATATTTTTTGATTCTATCCTTAAAGGCGTTTCAGGAATGAAAAATTATTATTTGGATGGGAAAAATGAAAAAATACGCAACCAAGCGGAAAGAAACTTGGATAGTGCAGTAAGGCATGCAAATTCATACCTACAGAGAAATCCTGATCTATTTGATTTCATGGTTGAAATTGAAAGTTGTGATCCTGAATATTTAGAGTATCCAATGTGGGATCATATCGAGCGTGACACAATTAGGTATATGCAGGCTTTGCGTAACAAACTAAGGGGAACACCTGAATAGTATTAGTGATAATACCAAGGCGCTGACTAACCAGCGCCTTTCAATTTCACAACCGTACTTTCACCAGGGGCGGCAGTTCCCTCAGCCTTTATCTTGTCCATTTCGTCCTGGACATTGGTCACAAGCCCTGATAACCCCATAGCAGTCTCTTTACTAACCAAGCCCCCGCCTACGGCTTTAATAGCCAAATCAACATCAGCATCGATATCGTCAAGTTTGAAATATGGAACCTCAACAGATGTACTCAACGATTGAAATGCAACAGTTAGTTTTGTGTCCATACTTGCCAGCAAAGATTTTTCTAAATTAACACTACGCTGTAAAAGCTCACCATATCCACCTTCAATTTCATTCCTAGCTGCTAGATGAGCATCAATAACTACTTTGTCAAAACCAACACCCGTCACAACTGACAACTCCTTCATTGCTTCAAAGCTGATATCAGGAGTTTGCGTAAGCGTATAGATGAATCGAACTAACGTATCAATTTCAAGCTCTACTGCGGCTACAGACTGATCCCAGGTCACATACTTAGCATCGGCATGATCACCTGTCAATAATACAGCCTTACCACTTTCCCCTTTCTCCTGAGCCTGAGCACCAGCAGCACCTTTAAATACCAATGTTGGCGACGCGTGATAATCGTTCGTATCTGCAAAGTTTGATATAACCGTTTCCAATCTCTCTATCAATGGCTGAACGTTGGCCCATATCGGCGTATCTTTGCTGTAATAGATAATTGGAATCTTCTTATAGGGCAATTCCACGGTATCAACGAGTGTCCATCCACCTTCACCTCCGCCACCGGATCCGCCTTGCTCAAACTTATACAACCGATCGGCGCTATAGATGTCAAAGCACTTAACAGTTTTATCGCCACCACCGCCTGCATCAGCAGCCATTTCCTCTAATGACTTACGACGGTCGTATTGTCTGCCAAAATAGGTTAGATCACCATTGGCATCAAACACCGGAAGTAGAGTGTCACCTTTGCTTGGCGCAAGTATCTGCATTTTAAAGTCTATTGCAACATTGCTCAGGCCGCCCCAGTGACTCGGATCATCTGTTTCCTTTGAATACCACAACTTAGCAACCTGCAGCTCCTTATTCAACAGCTTAGCAATCTCAGATTCCTTGTACCCGACTTTGTTATTATCCCGGAGACGCTGCAACAGGTTAAAAGCTGTTTCCTCAGCGCCTGGTGCCGGCTCCGCATACAAGCGTGCTTTACCAAGATTCATAAAGGCTACACGACGGGTAACAATAATCTCCTGTAAAGCTAAGGGGAGTCTGGCCGGATCAACATAGGTAGTCGTAGTGACAGGTGTTACGTTGTCGGCCATCATCAATGGTTTGCCATTGGCATCCATCGATTTCTTAACTACGGTTTTCTTCTTACGTAGAGACTCATCGTAAATCAAGTGCTCCTTGATATCGGTTTCCTTTTTTACTTCATATGCTGGCGTACTTTCACGACCAAGATCCTCTACCAATTTCGGATCAACCGTTGTCGTTGCTACCACTTCTGTCTTTGCCATATCTTTTATATTTTACTACCTATTGGGTATTAACCAAACATTCCGATGATTGAGTCGTCAATGTTACTTTCTTTATTAATTCCGAAGTTCTCAGCAATACCAGTCAAACAGTCTGGCGCGTCATCATGTGCATTATTACCCTTCTTGCTATATGCCTTCACGTGCTTAGCAAAGACGGGCCACATCTTATCCCAACCAACCGGAAAATGAATAAGCATATTCACTTTAGCTGAGTTGGTGAATATCCTGTTATGTTTATTATCGCTTTGATGAAACCATTCTATTGTTGTATTGAATGCCTTTAGCGTAACCAAATGTGCTTCTACGTTACGAGCGAATCCGCGGCCACCATTATTAGATTCAATCTTTGCATAATTTATCTGCTGTGCTGCTAACTGCCTTGCTGTATCAGGCTCTGTGATTTCCATAGGATCCTGTGTATATATAACATCAAGAACATAGCATCCAAGATCAGTTTCAACATAAGCGATACTACATAGATAATCTTTACCTGTGTCCGCGGTATCAGTGTAGGATTTACGCCAACTCTTAGCTGCAGGTGGAATATTTATATACTCTTTGAAAGCCCTATACATCAACCCTTCTTTAGGCTGTGGATTCTGCATATACTGCCGACCAAAGTTGATGGGATTGATATCGTTCATCTTTAGCAACTCATTCAAAGTATGCTTAAACTCCCATAGCGGACGTCCCTCATGCAATTCCTGTCCTTCCTCAACAATAATGCACGGAAGCGACAAAACAGTCCATTCACCTGGATAATTCTCCAATACGTGACCGCAAAGATCATTCTCATGCAAGCGCTGCATAATGATGATAATCGGTGTATTCCTACTATTCACACGATTGATAATCGTTGAATCAAATCTATTATTGACACGGCCCCGAACTACATCACTGTCGGCATCATCAGGTTTGATCGGGTCATCTATGATTAGGGCGCCGCCGAAGGTGGTTCTATCATATTTGATAGCATCTATTCCATCTTCCATTTCGGTTAAGAAGGAGTCCATTTCTTCATCCTCTTTTTTCTCTTTTGCTTCAGCAATCTCTTGATCTACCTGTCCAGCTCCAAAACCAGTTACTTGACCACCAGCGGCACGGGCGTAAACTCCGCCTCCTTTGGTTGTATACCATTTATTTTTAGCTTTAGCAGATGCTTTTAATTGTACTTTAGGAAAAAGTTTTTGGTAGGCTTCGCTAGTAACCAAGTCTTTCACAGATTCTGAATTATCTAAGGCAAGGTCGTCAGCATAACTTAAGTGGATAAATTTCGAGGATGGATTAATTGCTAAACCAAATGAGATTAGATTTTTAACGGCAAGTTCTGTCTTTCCATATCTTGGTGCGATGTTGATTATTAATCGGGTGATTCTACCCATAATCACATCATTTAGCACGTTTGCAATTTTAGTGTGATGCTCCCCAACAACAAAACTCCTTCCGTATTGTTCCTGGAAGAAGTATTGGGTATAATTCATTATCGATGACTTACACCATAACCTAAGGATTTCTAGATCAGTCACTGTTTAATTTAAAATTGCCCTTTGAAAATTGTTCTAATAAATTCTTTGCCCCCTCAGGTGATATTTGTTCAAAGGTATTTGAAACCTTAGCATCAACCTTTATGTCACCTTCAAGCTTAGTTTTCTCTGTCCACATTGCTAAATGCTTTCCAAGGAGCTCTGCCCCCTTTAAAACAGCTTGAGAATCAAATTTATATTCACCAGACTCTACCCACTCGCCATCTTCTTTAATCATCACAGGTTCAGCCTGTTTACATCTTTCAATAGTATCAACAATTGTTTTTAAAACGTAGTCTTGTGTAACTTGAGTTCTTTCTTGTCTTGCCGATTGAAGTTCTTTCAAACGCGATTGAATGTCAAGTTTTGACAAGTTCTGTTCTCCTATTTGTCTTGCTGTTCTTTCACTATATCCAGCGCGAACGGCAGCTTGAGTTGCATTTAAGTCAATGAGGTATTCCTGACAAAATAGTTCCTGCTTATCGGTTAACTTCGCCATCCCTAACCTCCTCTAAAATTTCGTTAACTGTATCTTTTACCCAAGTATGCTTGGAGTAATAAAACCGACACTGATCGATCTTTCCGCTGATTGCCTGCCCTGTCACTCCTAATGCATCACTAAGTAATTTATTGACGCCATTCTTTATTTTGATATCAGCCAAGATTGATTCCGGTGAACAAAGAAGAAGTACAGCTGTAGTTGCAATCAAACGCACCCTCCATTGTTCCTCACTACGGAGGTAGGACAGGTTAACAACACGCTCAACTAGTTCGGCTGTGCAAGGAACAGATTTCAACCGTTGCTCCGCTTCCTGAAAAACATCGGGATGATTGTAAGAAACATATTTAGCAATGTTCTGATTGATCTGTATAGGTTGGCGGTTGCTCATGCTGCAAACTCCTTTCCTGGATTGATGATTGCTTTGAAGTGCACTTGGAATTCCCACAGCTCCCTAACAACCTTCACTGTAATCCCGTTTGATTCCCAAATAGAATGAAGATCGGATTGAACCTTACTAACCGAGCCTGTTAATGTCTTCACTTCAAAACCATAAGTTTTACCTTCCCAAATGAAAATAAGATCTGGAACACCAGCAATAACACCTGAAGCTTTGAATTGCATTCCTTCACGAGCAGAACGATTACCGCCGTTAGGAACATGAAAAAGCAAACGACGCGTTTGCGGATATGTATTCCATGCCCACTGAAACATTTCAGTTTGAATCTGTATTTCGGACTTATCCAACTGCTGGGGTAAAGATGATATTCTACTCATAAACTTTGATTTAGAAAATAGGAGCCTTCACCCTTGACTGATCAGGCCCCCATTATACATACACATGTGTAAAGATAAAACTTATCACTACTTATCACAAATAATAAGTTAAAAAAATGAAAATTGGTTGAAAAAGTTGGGAAAATGGCAATTTCACACAAAATAATTAGGCCGTCTTACTTAATAATGTGAGAGAAAAAGTGTGATTAGACGCAGTGAGGGGGTATTTTCTAGCATCTTACAAAATACACCCCTATTTTCGTATCTCTTCTATAAAATATAATATGCATATACATCTTATTTTTATGCAAACGTTTGCGTGTTATAACACATTTATAGCATTATTTTATTTTTACTTTTTGTATTAAAAAAAGGGTATTATTTTGTAAGACAGGGGTAAAAGGCTGTTTGCAGGCAATGAAGGCATATTTTTCTTACATAATATTATGTAAGAGTCCTGTAAGAACGTGTAAGAAGTGGTATTATTTTGTAAGAAATAGCTAATTTAACTTTTTTTTGGTGGTGTCGATATAAAGTTGTATAGTGGTATTACATAGGTCTTCTTGAGTTGAATAATTGTATTTTTTTTGACTTTATCTATCCATTGGTTCTGTTTATATTTGATTGTAAGTGATGGAAAAAAATAATTTAATATGAATATAGAATCTAAATATTTAAGCATAGCACACACCTTGCTTAAGCGGAAAAAAGAAAAAGGGGAAACACATATCTCAAGCTCAGAATTAAGTGATTACAGCCCCATAGAAATAACTAAGATATTCGCTGCAATAGAAATCTTGTGTGACACGGGGAAAGACCTATTATCGATTAAAAAGGAGATTATCAACAAGGAAACCAAGGAAAGAATGATCGAGTTTATCGCTGATAAATAAAAAAGCCCCAACTTTTCAGAAGGGGCCGTATTGGGAAGTTATGAAGGTTTGAAGGAGATACTATACGTGTTCGAAACTTCCTTCGCCATCAAATTCTATTGTTCCAGTGAACTCTCTTCGATGCATATCTCTTACTTTATCATTCCAACCTTTCGCTTCCATCCAATCCTCAAATTGAGCTTTGGTGAATGTTACTGTTTCGCCATAATAGACCGACCTTGTAGGTGAATTAGGTTCTGTATGCACAGTAAATTGATTGTCATTCCATTCATGTGCTGTATGACGATTATCGTGTATAATACCGCCAACACTCTTTTGATGACGAACTGCATCTTCTCTATGTGTAAAATGATAATTGGACATATTCTTTTTATTTTAATCAAGGCGGCTTTTACACCGCCCTTTTGGTTTAATAAAAAATTGCTAATCTCTTATAGCCGTTTGGTTCCACAGCTTCTATAAATCCCTTTTCTGCTGCATACAAAAGCTTATTGTATTCTTCGGAAATAAATACAGGCGTATCTAAAGTAACATTGAAATACAGTCCTCTTTTGCTTTCATTAACCCCTGCAAAATGATCACAAGGAACCAAATCTATTCCTATCATTTCTTTTATTTCAGCTATTTTTATAGATACTGTATCCATTTCATTTTTATTTAAAGCCCCCGAAGGGGCTGTTGTTTACTTACTGAGAAGTTCGATTATCAAATCTTCGATCTTCCTTTTTAACTCCTTTGCGAACTCCTTATCTTCTGATATGATTTCCGCTTTAACAGTGGTGTTGCTCCTTGAGCTTTCCACTATTACTTTTTCTGTTGCCTCCATTAGTAGTCCATTTCTCCTTCAACAAGTATTTTTTGAATGAGATCAATCCTGGCTTTAGCAAGTACATGTCGTACTTCGAGCGTTGCCTCATTGTCTAGTCCAGACACTTCGCCTAATTCGTTTTGGATCTGTTGGAATTCTTGGTAAGCGGCCTTTAGTTGCTCAACCAATTCGATTCTGTGATAATTAACTAACTTCATAACTTTTATTGTTTTGTTTACTCTACAAATATAAACACATTCGTTTATATTTACAAATATTTTATAAACATTTTCATTTATATTTTTAAAATAATATAAACATATCAGTTTATATGTATATTTGCTTATGGACTTACGTGTAAAGGAAGTGGCCAAATCCAAGGGGTTGAGCCTTCAGGAGCTTTGCTGCAAGATGGATATATCCTATATTAACTTTAATCAGAAGCTTTCTAGGAAGCCAAATTCTGAGTTTATCCAACAAATAGCTGATGCTCTCGATGTTTCAGTATTCGAGATTATAGCGAGCGATGATGCGACATATCACTCATATGATGAGAATGGAAACTGGAAAGGTGTTGTAAAAAAATAAGCCCTCAAAAGAGGGCCTTATTTAAATCCTTATCGCAAACTCTACGAATATCAATCTGCGCACCTCATCATCTGATCACGGCGCCCTCGGTAATCTTACCAACTTCTTCTTATAAACCATTTGCATTGATCCGTCAAGGTGGACCAATTCAATTCCGTATTGTTGCTGTAGTGTGTGTATGTTCATTTTTTTTAGATCGGGCAAAGCCCAGTGCTTTCGTGTATAAAAATTAATCAGGGAAGTATATTCCCAAAAGGAATCCTACTATCATGCATAGTGAGAATAATATTGCACCAATAAAAAACAATGCTTTCTCCGACTGCATATAGTCATTCCAACGGTCTCCTATGACCTGGGCACGGAAAACGAACCGTCTCCAAAATCCTCGTACTCGACGCATCAGATATTCCATTCTTGTAGCTGGCTTAAACTTATTCTTTTGCCAAGCTTGTTTAAGACGGTACAGGCGGTCATCAACGTCGTCCCTATCAGTACGATCACCCGTTGCATCCCATACCTTTGGTGGCTGGATCTGATCCAACCTACCATTAACTTCCCCGGTGCTCATTCGGTTATCTTTAACCAGGTTTCAAAATCAGGTTTTTCAAGAGAGCTTGCTGACAACTCTACTCGGCAACATGGACACTCGTTATGAGCTTCTGCCGGATCTTCCCAGCTGCCACCTGCATCCTCTACGTAAACCAATTGATCTTCGCTGACTGATGAATCACAGAAAGGACAAATTGTTGTGTGGTTATCAATTTGGTATTCTTCGTGCATTGCGATTGCTTCATCCAATCCAATGTCACCCACTACCTCTTTTACAGATTTGTGGATTTCGGTTAAAATTTCGTTACTTTGCATCACGTTTAAATTCTTTGTTAGAGACTTTTTACTAGCGGTTAGTTAGGATTGCCCTCCTTCTAACCGCGCTTTTTTTTACAGTACATCTAGGTGACTGCTTTCACCTTTTTGCCAAACTTGGGTACCGTTGTACCGTTTTGACAATACAAACTTATTAAACATTTTAAACTTTTCAAACATTTTAAACAATTTGTTTGTAAATAACTGCTAATCAGATCGTAAATTTTCAAAAGAAATTGCTATCAAAACGGAAATCCATCGTCTTCCACCAATTCCCCTGAATATTCACCGTTAAAAATATGCACACGTTTTGTTCCTTGATTCGGAATATACCTCGGTTGCGAATGTTCAAGTTGCAAACCATATCGCTCGCAGAACTCCTTCACAGCATTGGATAGAGTCTTTTGAGAAAGCTTGTATTTCTCTTTCAATTCACCGGACACATATTCATCATACTGCCTTTGGAAGACCGCTGACTCTACATAATCCAAACGCAACCAATTGGAGATATTGTCCTTGAAAAACTCCAAAGTCTTTTCGCCATATTGATTTGAGAACTTTTTGTCCCAACCTATGTCCGATAGTTCGACAAGTTCCAATTTTCCATTTTGAGCCAAGTTGTACTGAATGGAAGAAATAACGAATTCATCAAACCCTTTCCAATCTTCCTTTGTAAATCCAGAAGGAAACATCTTCCCATGGACCACATCAACGCCGCCATGAATTGTGTAGTAATCAGTGAACTCTACAGGACGGATACGCCTCTTTAATCCACCGTCTAGATCTTCATAAGAATAGTTGGTGTTGATCAATATTTTAGGCATATCCTCAGGATTAACCTCCTTTTCATTCTGATACAGCTTTTTAAGCAATCCGTACCCAGTCGTCTGCTCTTTCAAGAAAAGCCAGTCTATTTTTTTGGCGATATCTGCGAGGAAAAATACACGTTGTCCATTCCAAGGCTGTAGGAATTTCTCATTGAATTGAATCATCGTACCAGGCACCGTACAAACCGATGTCATTTCTCTAAGTATGTTACCGAAAATATTCTTTCCGGATCCACCACCGTCTTTCGGGTTGATAACCATTTCCTGCATGACTATTAAATAACCGGCAGACTCCGATTTAAAATCATGTGACAGATACCCGATTACATTTCGGATGTAATCTTTAACATTGCCCTGTGTGTCGGTGCCAGTTGCATTTTTAAGATACGTCTGGAATAACTGCGACGGAACCACACTATCATCTTGGTAATTTCTGCCCAACATTCGATCAGTCCAAATCAATCCATCTAACTCTGAATAATCTACTTTACGAATGGAATCTGCTGTAATGCGAATTGCAGTATTATTATAGAACTTATAACATGCATCTGCGGTATCCCTGATAATATCTGAATCATCGAATCTTTCCAAACGATTATCCATGATAAACTTTCCAGACGATTGGATAAATTTTTCGTAGGCGTTGCATATATCCCTGTACTCCTTTGCATCTTCCTCCTGGATATATTCTTTCATATTGTTGAAGAAGGTCATTACATCTACCCTGTCAACAAATTTTCCATTGATCTGTATTGCCGCCTGACGATAAGAGCGGAACCCTAGGTTCTTTGCAATATTTAGAAAATCCTCCCTACTAATCCTAATTTTATGTTCTTCATCATACTCCCAAAAAACACCATACGGATGCTGATCGGCAAACTGTTCTTGCAATCGTAGGAAATCCTGTTTTGCTTCCTCGGAAAAATTCGGGGGGACGGCCGCCTGTCCATTAATCACCGCTTTCTTAACCAATGATTGTTCAACATTGCGCTTCACCTGCCCGTACCCCTTTTGCACCAGTTCCCTAAATGCCGCTTTCTTATCTCCATTGTGAGTGAACTCAGCGAATAAGGTTGCAGGATTATAACCACGCTTTTCGTCAAGATCTGTGGAAGTAGTAAAGATGAAGAATACACGCTTCTCACGATTGAATGAAGCGGAAACACCATCCTCCTTTCCAGGCCGAGTAAACCAAATAAACCTTGTGTTTTCACGAAGTAACTTCCACCCCTGACTCTCCATTAAGGCTACTGGGTCACATTGATTGTTAAAGTCCTCGAATGGATTTGTTGTGTAAATCGAATCCTGAGTTTGGGTAAGTGTAGGCGCCGGAGCAACCTTTGTAATCTCACAATAGCTTTTGCAAAGATTAATCAATGAGCACCGTTCCTCCCACGTAATAACTGGTATTGGGTTATCCTGGTGAATACTGTAGCCTAAAGATGGTGGAAACAGAAAATAACCACCCTCTCCCCTTGTCTCTAAGAAGTTCACTGTTTTAGTAGGCTTCCGCTTTCCAGATGCATAGTCCGCCTGCAGCTCCTCATCAGTTTTCATCCGACCTGCAAGCTTAATATTCCCTTGAGGTGGGTGTTCATTGATACGGTAGATGATGTGGTAGCCGCCAGACGGTGTGCGGTGGATCCTAAGCCGAGCGGATAAGTGTGGATAGAACTTTGCGATATCACTCAATAGTGTTGCATCAATTCCCGGGTAATATTTTGAGTCGATATCTATACACTCCAAATTTCCTGATACAACACCACAAACAGCTGCAATTGCTGTCGTGTTCTTCTGCTCCATTACATACCATAACTCCCCTTCTTCGGCAATTTTCTGCTGAGCATCCGCCCACGATCCATATGGAGTTTTGGCTGGCCGGCTCGCATCTGCTTCCTCACGGACTGGAATCAAAGAAATTCCATCCTTAACCAATTCTGAAATCATTGGCCATATATTACCAAGTTGCACCCCCATAATTATCGTAGTTGTATATCTGTAAATTCAATTGCATTCGCTCCAATCATTCTTGACTGGATATCTACCCAAGTAGACTTATATCCCATTGCAGCACCGAAAGCGGAAAGAAACCCCTTTTGCATCTGTTCTTTAGCTTTAGCGACGCGTGTAGCAAATACTTGCTTCTTCTTCATCTTTGCGTAAATAGCAAGTTCGTTGGGCGTGAGTTCGCTGATACGGCGACCGACTAAGCTGGTGTAGTGGCTGGTAACCTCCACCAATTCCCCTTGTTCCAATTCCTTTTCCGTAAGTGGCCGTTCGTGTCCGCAGAAAGGACAGATACGTTGTGTAGTTGATATGATGGATTCACATTCAGGGCATAGCGCAACAGGTGCAACGCCTTCGCCTTTCTTTCCTTTAGGCGGAGGGGTTTTCCATAAAGTTTTGTAATCCCTATCCTCGAAATATAAGCCGTGCCTTAGGTAATTTTCACCATAGTCTAGTGTTATAAAATGATTTTTGACACCAAAAATTACGCGTGATCCTCTCCCTAATTCTTGCTGATAAACTGGTAATGATAAAGTGGCATGATTTAAAACAACAAGGTCAATAGGCTTAAAGTCCCATCCTTTACTTAAACTCTTAATAGTAACCATAATATTGGTCAATCCGAGTTCTGTGAATTTAGCCATCTCGTATCTACCATGCTCAGTCTTTGAATGATAACATGATGCAGGAAATCCGTTATCGTTAAGTTTCTTGCATAACTCATTTGCATGTTTAATAGACGCAACAAATATCACACACTTTGTATAGGGATAAACTCGAAGATCTTCAAACAACCCATCATATACGACGGAGTTATTAAACGCCATGTCCTGAGATTTCTCGGTATACTCTCCATTCCTAACTTCCAGCAAGTCCATGTTTGACCTAGTACGGGCTATATGCTGATATGAGCATAGAAAACCCATCTGTATCAATTCGTCAACTTGAGGGCCTTCAACCAAATCGTTATATATCTCTGGTAAATGTGGAGAGTATTTGCAATAAGGAGTCGCAGTAAATCCAATAATATAAACTCCTGCTTCCCTAAGCTCGATTAGTGTATCATAACCATTCCTGATATGACATTCATCAACCATTACAATAAGTTTTCGACCGAGTGCCTTCAATTGCTCTAATATCAAAGGTCGTCTTTGAAGTGTTTGAATCATTCCAACATAACACTTACCCAAATTGATTGACCTATGCTTAACCTTTGAGTTTATCTCGATACCACTGCACTCTTCAACAAGCTGATCATAAATTTTTCTTGTCTCGGACAGAACCAGCACTGTATTACCTTTAGCAATACCCCTGTATGCTATATTGCTAATTATTACAGATTTACCCCCACCGGTAGGCGCATGCGCTATTATACTTTGATTCTCTCTGAGAGACTTGACTATCCTAGATATCAAATCTTCCTGCCAATCGTACGGTTTCTTAATCATAGCAATTTCAGATTTGAGGTGTTTGGGCGCTCATTACGAAGCCATTTGTATAACACTGATTCCGAAATACAATTCATAATCGCTGCCTCCCGAATGGTTGAGTAAACCGTTCCAGTTTTTGTATTTACAACCGCCTTTGCTTTTGGATTGGATCCGCCCAAGAAAATAACTTTTTTAGATTCTGACATTTTACGTTTCGATTCCTCAGAATGTTTCTTTCCGAAGAACATGTTGTCAGCTCCGCTCTTTCCTATGCAGTCATTAATTTTTCTATAATTTGCATACGCATGCTTAAGCCCATCTGAAATAGATTTTTTGTGAGCCTTTGGATATACATAGTATTTTCTTGATTCTGATATCTTTGATCTAGTTTCATTAGACACAACAATACCTTTAGCATCAAAACACAGATTACATAAATTAGGATCATCTTTAAATAGGTCAATAAAATATTGCTCTCTTTCATCTAATAAGGAAATATCACATATTTCCATTTCTAAAAAAGAAGGCGCGCCGTATTTATTAAAGGCATTTTGAAGCTTAGGGTTTCCATGTTTGCCTTTTCTTAATTCAGATATATGCTGGCGAAATCTGGCAAATAAGTTTACGGATTGGCCCACATAAAACTTTTGAAAGTCACCCCAAAGTATTATGTAAATTCCTGAAACACCTTCATGTTGTTTATAGGATAGTTTTTTCAGTGTAACTTTCATGCCGCTACCTCCATTTCCGATAGCGCGCAAAAAATCAATACAGTATTTTGCATCGTTTAAATTTTATTACCGTGGTACGGTAGGTGTTAGAGACTTGATAAAATGAAGCGGTGAAAGGGTTTGCCCTCCACATTCACCGCTTTAGTTTGGTGTTGCGATTAGAACGGCAGATCGTCGTCGTCGTCAATGGTTTGAGCCGGCGCAGAATTACCTCCTCCTTGTGACCAATCTTTAAGATTCCCTAAAATTGGTTGGTTTGAATTTAACCAGTCGGTATTTGATTTATTAGCGTTGTACACTTCACTCGGAAGCGATTTAGCAATAAAACCATTTTGCCCATATTGGTCAGCTTCCTCACGAATAACTACACGAACATCCATGTAAACAGATCCGTCTTTCAGTGTAAGGTGATTTCCATCGACTGGTAAAAGGACGCATTTAACCATTTCGCCAGCTTTATTTTTTTTATCGACGATTACAGCTTGATTTAATTTCGTTAGGGCTATTGAGCCTGTAAGTGTTTTGTTTGACATATTATATTTTTTAAAGTATTTATTGCTTGTTACTAATAGAACACTAAGAAGCTGTCAAGTGTTCATTTCTCTCCGCTTCCAGATTATCCATAATATCCGATATTGTTTCAGGCGATAGACGGGAGAAGAAGTCCATTGCCCTGTAGAGTTCCGCAGGCGCTTCAAATTGGACGGCATCATTGTCCTTTGGACGGAAATGCTTTCGGAACTCTGTAAGAAGAAGCGCTGAGCTTTCCCTAGCCTTACGCAGGTGGTTATTCATTACCGGATTCCAAAATTTAATCGGAACAAAGAAGCATTTATCAACGTTTTCAGCACACTGAAGGAAAAGGTAATATGCATTTATCTGATAATACATTTCCTCGGCTTGAGTAGGGGTTAAGTGGACTTGGTTCATGGGGTCAAAAATATGTGTGGGTTAGACCATACTTTTGACAACTCATTGAAATAGCTCTCCATCTGTTCTTGCGATTTAGCTCGATCGTCTTCCGAGTTTATTTTAGAAATAAAATGTGGCTTTTCAGGATTATCTAACACAACACCATTCGCTATTAGTAATGATAATCCTGATTCAGTAGCGGTAGCGCAGTCACCAAAGAAATCATCGTTTAAATAATCTTTAAAATAATGGATCTCTATTTGCTTACTTGTAGTAGAAGGTTCAGGCTCATTTAAATCAAATTCAACTTGAAATTCAACAATCCCTTTCCAAACATCTTCCGATATTTTGGAAACTGGCCCTAGTGGTGTAGAACCCCTAAAGTCCTTCTCACCAAAGTTTGGATTACATAAAATGGCGGCTGCAATTGCATTACCTCTTTGTACAGGGAAATTAACTACGATTATAGTTGCCTTGGATGTGGTTATTTTTATTTTCTTCCCCATTACGCAGCCCTCCTTTTACTCACACGTGCCACAGCTTTGTATTTAGGTTCATACACAACATCCTTATGATCCACAATTTCGCCAGTCGCCTTAGCCTGCTTCTCCGCAAACATTTTCATGCTCTCCAATTTCACCTTACCAAGATCATCCAATGCGGTACCGCTATTAGTAAGATAGTAATCCACTATTGCACGCCAACCGTCAATACTTCCCACTGATACAGCATACGATTCCACTGTTTTTGGCGCGTCCTCCTGTCTGTTCGCCTGCGAAACCAATACAGTAACATTTGCCTGTTGCTTTGCCTTTGTCGCTTCCTCTGCTGCGCGTTTCTCCGCCGCCACACGGGTTGCTTCAGCTTCTTCTTCTTGCTTTAAACGGAGTTCCTCGGCCGCTTTGTTGTCTGCGATGCCTTGTTCAATTTCAGCAAGACGAGCAGGGAACATTTCAAGGATGTATTCCGCATACTTGGTCACTTCGCCAGTAAAATGGGCCGAGCAAGTTGCAAAACGCTCGGGTGTGCGTACTTCATTGATCAACTCCTGATCTCCAACCAATGTTATGGTTTCCCAAGATTCGTCGGAGAGTTTTGCGTTGATGAAAGACTGTACAGCCGTTTTTGCTTCCCCTGCATTCTCCAGGTCAAAATTACTATACACTTGAAGAATGGTCCGTTTAGTTTCACCTAGTAACAATGCATACCCATTCCGCAACTGAGTTTCCAAATTAGCAATATCGTCGATACGCTTTTGTTTTTGGGCAAGTTCCTCGCGCTCTTTTCTAGCAGCTTCCGCTGCTTCTTCAGCATGGATTCGGGCGGAGGTATCGCGCAATTTTTGAATTGGATCATAAAGATCCTTTCCCAATTCATTCTCGATCGCTGTGAACGCTTTTATGAATGCGTGAGCTTTTTCTGTGAAAGGCTTGCGTTGCGCCTCAATGGAAGAAACAGCTTTCTTGTTGGTAACCTGATATTGCATCAATTCGTCATCCAATTCCTTTGGAAGCTTATCACCGTTGGCATTCGCTTTAGCGATCAACGAATCGAATTTACCTTTTCGCTTTTCAAGATATGCTATTGATGTGGTATAAACAGCCCCTGCACTTTGCAGGTCTGTTTGAGACAGGTGTATTGCTAGACCTGTGTTTTTGTTTATTGAATCGCTCATACAATTATATTTTATCAATAATTACAATGACTGTTTCAACCATGGTACCGCTTGATTTAAATGCTCCCTTCTCAACGTCTTGAACAACAGCTGAAACATTTTCGACAAAAGATCTAAATTCTTTTTCTTTCTTTCCTTCGCGAAATGTCCATCCCTTCCCCATAATAGACACCAGTCTACCTCCATTCTTTAAATGTTTGTACATGTGCATCACATGGTCTATATCCTGATTTTTTGCAAAAGGAGGATTAGCTATAATCCTGTCAAATAGATAATCATTTTTATTCTCTAGAAAGTCATTTCCTAAAATGGTTAAACTGCCGGTCCCAATTTTTAATAATTCAATTGTATTTTGATCCATTAATTCATAACAGAATACCTTCATCCGATTATGAGCTCTGTGTATCGCCTTAACGATTGCACCTCGTCCAGCACTGGGCTCCAGTACAAGATGTTTGTGGTGAACGCGAGCTAGTTCAACTAGTCGATCACATAAATCATCAGGAGTAGCAAAGAATTGAAAGTCTTTTTTTAAGTTTATTTTTTCTCCTCCCTGTATACTACTAAGTAATTGTTTCGGACAACTTGGAAATGCAAATCCAGATGTTTTACCACCCTTCCATTTACCGCCAATTCCCTCTAACTTTTTCTTGACTTCCATATATGAAGACCGCTCCAATTGGATGTTTGGCAATTTGACAATGTTGCCTTCAATAGTGCATTTTTCTAAAATTTCAATAGTACTCATATCTAAAAAGGTAAAGGATCAGAAACTGGTTCGATAAGAGTGTTAACGGACTTCTTAGGAAGCGGTTCAACATTTTGGGCAGCCTTGTAAGCTTTTTCAACGTAATTCTCTGTTTGCTCCGCAACTCCAAACTTCCTTCCAACAAATTCTCCAATACCTTCACGACGGATCACTGATGAAAGGGAACGATCAGCGATTGAAAACGTTCCGCCAATAGTGGTATACGTCTTACTTTCCGCTTTGCTAGCATAACGAATATCAGCAAGGGTCATAACTGCTTCAACCTCTGCTGTAGTGATTTCACCAGTCCAATCTTTTAGGTTATAAGTAGGGGTTTCACCACGCCACTCTTTAGGCGACCAGTTATATGCAGCATCCAATGGAAGATCAGGGAAGTTTTCTTCCCACAATTGGCGCTCGGCTTCAAGTTGCAAACCATTACTTCGGTAGAATCCGTGACGTCCTGATTTGAAGTTTATGATAGCACGAATCTGACGCGGAACTTTACATTCCTTGGGCTGTCCTTTACGTGGACCTGACTTGTAAACCTCGGTATCACTGTAGCCGTCCTCCATGATAGTCATATTGCAAACTAAGTCGATCAACGTACCATAACCACGTTGGGACAGTAACACGTATTCAATACCAAGAGGGATGACGTTGTAGTCTAAATAAAATTGAATGAATGAAGCGACGTCAGAGCGCAACTTCTCCGCCCATTCTTTAGTTTCAGGTTGGTAGAAATTCTCTGAGGAAAGGTAATCTTCCACAACAGTCTCTACTTCCTCAAAATCGTAAAATTGGTTCATAAGGAATTTGCCAATTTCAAGATGGAGAAGGGTGCCGTATTGCTGAGCTATTTCCAATAGCCTACCAGCTTCTTTAGTGCCATGTTTGCAGTACCATTCCAATAATGGTTGCTCCATCGGACTACATGCATTAATAGCCGTGGTAAGGCTGGTATACAATCTCAAAGGTGATTCACTCGGTTTGCATTCTTCATTGAGGCGGATATATGATCGTCCGGCGCCAAAATTCACACGACCTACTTTGTAAGAAGGTAGGCGCAACGCTGTTTCGTTGAACCAATCTACACTAATAAACTCTACATTCATGATAGATACCCCCCTTTACTGTGAATTCTGGTTACAACCGTTTGGGAAACGCCATACATTACAGCTATTTTCCTTTGTGATAGTTTACCTTTTAATTGTTTGATATTTAAAGCTTGCTCATTTGTTAATATAGATCTGTGATGCTTTTCACCTTTTTTGGAAACCTTTAATCCAGTACTATATGCGTGCAAATGATTTTCAGAAGTAGTGCACCATTCCAAGTTGTCAAGGCGAGGATTACTCTTATTTCCGTCGATATGGTTCACGACCATATCTTCATGGTTACCTAAAAAAGCTATAGCAACTAATCTGTGAACTTTTCTAAGAATCTTTTTCCCATCTTTCCAAAATTCATTTTGGATATACCCCTCAGGATGATACTTAGTAGTCAATATCTTTTCAGGCTTAAACCTCGGTTTACTTCCAGGGTGTCCACTGTTTACATATCTTCCTAAACTTTTTACTCGACCATGGTTACTTACTTGATACAAACCTTCGTATCCAATAACGTCTCTCCATTCCTCAATCATTTCACCTCCTCCACTTCTTGAAATTCATCATTACCACCAACATTCCCCGATCCCAATTGCAACAAGCTACCACTGGTAATCATGTTAGTAGTCAGTCTAGAAAGATCCGCCCCACTTTCCACGTACGCACGAACAGCTTCGATAGTTTCCTCAGTAAAGTTTGGCACCAATTGAACTATTGGGTAGTTCTTTGCCATACCAGGAGTGTATGACTGCACCTTTTTCACCATCAACGAGAATGGGAAACCCACAATTGACCCGGACCTAGCCATTACCATATCAAAAGCCTGAACAATACTTGGAATAGTCGTCTCTTTTGCCTTCGACTGAAAAGTCCAATAACCCAAAATTCCTTTCATTTCAAGAAGAACAAAACGCAATGTCAGCGTACGAGCGAACAGTTTTCGGATTGCTTTCACCTTGGGATCATCAGCTGCCAATCCTTCCTCATAGGAACCTTTCCCATCCTTGCCACCTTGCGGATTCCAAACTGTGAATACTTCACCATTTCCCCATCCAAGGCGCTTTCCTTTGTCCCACGCTTCGAACTGTTCATTACAAACTTCTTCGATGTTATTTGAAACGAATGCCACCTTTAATTCGGTTGGCTTGTCTCCAAATAGATTTTGGAATCTATTTGCGAAATCTCCACTGGCGCGGAAATAATCTAATGATGTAGGCAAACCACGTTCGGTTTTCATGCCTACTTTAATTCTCCCGATTTCGGGTAACGTCCTGCCTTGCTGAACAGTTCCCGTTGAAATACGTCCTTTCATTTTCTTTGTTAGAGTTTTGCGGAACCACTGGTTCCAATTTTTTACTAGCGCTTTAGTTTGCCCTCTGCGGCGCCTGCTTTTTCCCAATCTTGTCTAATTACCTTTACCGTCTGTCGTAAATCACGAACCTCTGATAGTAGACCTTTGACCAATTCCCGTAATGATTCAGTATCCATTTTTTACTGATGCTATAAACTGTACTAAATTCTGTGATGATGCTACTGATGCAAGTTGCTTACGGCAAAGGTTGACCTTAGCTCCGGGGAAATCCTGATGTTCTTCAACAGCCCCCATTTTAATCCAATTATCAACTTTACCTCTTCCATACTTTCGGTAAGCTTCTGCCTTAGATAAATAAGGCTTCAATTTTCCAACCTCTGTAAGAGCAACTATACCTCCAAGCTCTGCAGCTCCTTGTAGCATTTGGGCTAATTTGTAATCCAACTGTAATCCTTCCATTGTTCCCTCCTAGATTATTGCTCACGCCAACATCTGTAATTTAAAATGTCTGTTGGATCCCTTTTAACAGTGAAGCGTTTCTCACTGATCGGTTTCCCTGTTTCTTTGTTTTCCCGATGGAATAATCTCCATGCTAGATGTCTCACCTCATTTTCCTCTCCATTTTGGACAGAAAACGATTGGCCAACATCCATTTGACGCATGACTTTTCCTTTGTCTGCTACGCGCTCGGGTAGCGCGACTTGATCTGTTATCTCCATACTTTGAAAAAGTTTAATTTGTTTACTTTGTTTGTTTTTCAAACTTTTGGCATACACATTGACGTTTTTTGCTAAATTTGTTTACTGATTACTTGACAAAACAAAAATAGTAAACATTTTAAACATTTTATACTTTTTACAAACATTTAAAACATATTAAACATTATCTAACTGATTTTCAGTATAATAATTTTTATCAGCATACACACGATGAATAAATTGTTTAGCAAAGGGAACTATATTAAGCGCTTAATGAAGCGTAAAGGTATAACCCAAGAGTCCTTGACAGACCGAACCAATGACCAATATGTTGGCTATGGAAGAAGTACCTTAATTAATATTCTCAGCAAAAGTGAATTTGAGGATGGTATTGAATCCGAACGAGTTAGAATCCTATTAAGTAGATTAGATCCTTCAAAAGAGGATATGGAATACATTTTCCCGTCGAAAAGCATATCTAATGCTAAAGACTTGGGAGAATTTGACGAAGACGGTAATGATCAAGTGCAACCACTTGGGGATGATTTGTACGCTTTGACCGCCGAATTTGTACCAGTTAAAGCAAGAGCAGGATACCTATTGGGGTATGCGGATCCTGAATATTTAGAAACATTACCTCGCTACACAGCCACAGTTAACCACATGCCAAAAGGAAAGTATCGTTATTTCGAAGCGGAAGGGGATAGTATGAACGACGGGACAATCGAACATGCGATTTTAGATGGAACAGTATTACAATGTAGAAAGATACTACCTCATCACTGGGCTGGCAAATTGCATACTCATAAATGGTCCAGCTTCGTTTTTGTACACCGCACTGAAGGCATTATCGTTAAACAAGTTTTACAACAAAATATCGAAACTGGTGATGTTGTTCTAGGTTCTCTAAATCCTGACAAGAATAAATATCCCGATTTTACAGTCAACCTTGATGATATCAGGGAAATATATAATGTGGTAAAACGCATTCTTTAAAGTGGACAAGGGGAATTTTAGAGAAATCGAACCAAAAAACGACAGTCCGATTGTCTGGGAAGTTGTAAATTATATACGTGAGTGGTTAGTTCCAGCGCCGAAATATGGCATTTCACCGAAATATAAACCCGCCCCGAGGCACTCGGATCGTATAGAGGTAAACTGCCTTCATGAAGACAATGAACGAGCAATATTAAATATTTGGAGTTATCCACCTGATTGGCTACCTGCAGTAATGCGAATACTTGACAAAGCATTACTACCATCAGGAGCTTATTGTGAGTACCTGGAATGGGGCAGTCAAATAAAGTTAGGACACTTCAAAATAACAATAGATAAACATACACACAATGAAAGAAAATAAAGAAGCGCCCTTTGCAGCTGAAGCAAAGCTGGTCCGAGCCTTCCGTGAATCAAAAGGACTTAGCCAAATTGAATTCGCGGAGCTGCTAAAAACCTCAATACCCACCCTCAGTAATATTGAAAATGGTAAACGCCGTTTATCAGGGCATATAATAAAGCAACTCAGTAAAGCCGGAATGAATATGAATGATCTTTCCTACATAAATAGAAACAATGAGGATGGACAATCATTCGCCTACCGCTTGGCAGAAGTAGAAAACAGATTGGTTACAATGGAATCTACATTGCAGCGTATCCTTGCTCTTTTAGATGAGAAGAAGTGATATTAAACCACTTCTTCTTCAAGCTCACTAAATACCCGATCTATAACAGATTTTTGAACGTTATAAACTATTTCCCAATTGGGCTCAGCATAGATGTCCGTAACATCCAAACCAAATTTATGATTTAGAGCAAAGGAAACATCATCCTTACTTATGCCGCATAACTTTCTTGCGATGGTTGCAAAACTGTGCCTTCCATAATACATTGAGACGTTAAAGCCCAGTTTTTCACGGATACGCTTCCATCCATCCCGGAAAACGTGATGCAAACTGTCCATTGACTTGTAATCCCTTTGGATAGTGCCCGCGTGCTTTTCAATTAATACCCTAGCACAATCCGGAATTAAGACATTTGTGACTCCACCATCAATAATCCTTCGATTTTTAATCTTGGTTCTAGCATATTCTATTTTACCACTTAATTCGGGGTCTATCAAATATGAATAAATATCAATTGGATTCATACCACATAAATAGAATGATAACAAGAACAGATCACGGGTAACCGTTTCCATCTTACCTACAGGATTATATTTAATCAAATCTAAAATCATACTAATCTCTAGAATCCTCCTTTTGGTTTTAACGGGTTTTATTGAATCGAAGTTTTCGAAAGGGTTCGGGACCGGCAAGTAACCGATCGCATGGTTATTATAACGCTTGCGGAGATCTTTCACCAAATTGCTAATTATACCAAAATATACTATCTGAGTATTAGCGTTGATCCCACGTCGTTCTTGTGGCTTGGTGTAACCACCGACGTTATTATTTCTGACAATAACCTTAGGTGATTCCAGATAACGCTTGAAGTCATAAAGAAATCCTGTGGTAAGGTTGTAAATATCGAATCGATCTAACCCCGTGAAATCCCTAAGATGATTCACCACCGACAATATGTTTTTGGCTTGTCCCTCTCTCCCTTTGCTTCGGTATTCCGAAATACGGTCATCAAACTTTTCGAATAGATCAATAATATCGTCCTTAGCATCGAGGTTCTTCAGATAACTCTTAAGGTCCTCGCACGTCATATATCTAACCTTACTACCAAGCGAGGTAAGCGCATCACGGTACTCGGTCAACTTTGTCGAAAAATGTTTATCAACAAAAGCCTTCTTTAGCTTTCCCTTCGAATCCAGGTAAGCCTTATCGACAAATGATGAAGTATCTATATATTTAGTTTGAGACTTATGACTAATGGTGATCTTGACGTTCCATGTTCCGTCATCCTTTTTTTGATGCGGAAGAATTTTTGCATTAACAGTTGCCATGCTCGTTGTAAATTATTTGTAAATCTTTTTTAACACAAACCGTCAAGTAATCGTGTAAATATGTACTAGCAAAAAGTACCAAGAAGTTCAAATAATTTAATTTTCACGCTTATAGGCCAATAGGCATATGTTGGTAAAAACAGTTATCAAATTTAATATTTAATTCTGATATTAGCAGCGTCAAAAACAGAATATAATAGGAAGTCATTTTACAAATATCACCTTATTTGCAGACCTTCCGGCAAAATTAAATTAATCAAATGCTTTTTTCCGAACATAATTTGGCTTTGCGCCCCGCTCAATATGGTAGCATTGAAATCATCTGTGGCTCGATGTTCTCGGGTAAGACAGAAGAATTGATCCGCAGGCTAAAAAGAGCACAATATGCACGTCTAAATGTCGAAATCTTTAAGCCAGCCGTTGATAAGCGATACGATGAGAAATTGGTTGTTTCACACGATAGCAATAGCATACCATCGACACCTGTCGACCATTCTTCCGCTATCCTACTGCTGAGTTCATCAACGCAAGTCGTCGGAATTGATGAAGCACAATTTTTTGATGACGGTTTGACAGAAGTATGTGTCAAATTGGCAAACAGTGGCATTCGGGTAATTGTCGCCGGCCTGGATATGGATTATCAGGGGCAGCCATTTGGGCCAATTCCCAATCTGATGGCAGTTGCTGAACATGTAACAAAGGTACATGCAGTATGCATGCAATGCGGCGCTCCTGCAAATTATTCCTATCGCCTGACAAACGATACGGCAACGGTACTTTTAGGTGAAAAAGAAGCCTACGAACCGCGCTGCAGGCAATGTTATTTTCATCTGAACAAATAGAATAGTCAGGTTAAATCAATAAAAATCTGCCAAATCTGTCACTTATTCAATTTGGCATAGGATTTGAAATATACTTAACAAATAAGAATATTAGCGCTTTTAAAAAGCGACAAAATACTTTTCATAATTTAGGTTTATAATTGGTTAGTTAGCACCTCCTTGCCCATCAAGGAGGTGTTTTTTTTAAAACAGAAAACGCTGTTCTCTTTGACTGGGAACAGCGTTTTCTGTTTAAAATATCTGTTTTATTGATTCTTGTTTTACGCTTAGGTATCCAGGCGCTCGTTGCGCCCGATTATTGATCAGAAAGAACTTTTGTTATACCTTATGGCTGAACGCGATAATTCATAACCTTACGGCCAATATTTCCTGTCTGATCCATTCCTTCAACGATTACCTTGTAGTTTCCATTTCCATCAGCGTTAAAAAACTGAACAGCAGCTTCCCCTGTTTCCGTAATCGTGACTTTAGGATTCCAATAAATGGTCGTTCTCAAATCGTTTACAGCTTTTCTTTCCGGCGTATCATATTTTGGAACATAGAATTTCCGTTCTTTAATATAACCCAACGGATACATATCGATTACATTTGATTTAGGCAACATGCTTTCAATCTCACTCAGTGACATGCGTGGTTTCTTCGCTTCTACTTTCTTCGTATAGATTGACACAACACCATTGTTTTGATACATTCTGGAGACTGTACCCAATTCATCACGTAAGAAGATTTCGATACCTTCGATATCCGCGACGTTGATGCTATTCAATCCAGGTTCGTCAATAGCCATACCGTTTAAGAAGAATTGAACCGGCGTACGTCCACCCGCGTTATAGTCGCGGGAAACATAATATTTCAATGTCTGCGGATCATAAGTAATGCCTGTCAATACCGTTTGAAGACACATCGTCAACACATTACAGCCCGTCAAACGCTCAGGCTCAATACGATGTTCCGGCATGGACAGCCCCGAAATCGAAGGAAAATCTTTATTGGTGATTACCTTTTTCACTACGGCCGTCACTTCCACCTCATCTAACAGAATCGATTTTCGATATTCCTTTCGGCTATTTGCCAAATAAGGAGCAAAAGCTTGGTCTATATTAGGTACAAAATAACTCTTATATCCATTATTCTTATCGATCTCGGGGTAAAAGCTCTGATCCATATTAATAACCAAGCTTCGGTAATTGTCATTCGATCGGGCATTAACCGTTACTTTGGACGAATCTGGGAACACAAGATCCTTAAATGTAAATCGTCCATTCTGATCTGTATACACGTCCTTTTTTATATTACGGGAAGGTACAGATAATAGTAACCCACCATTTGGATAAGGACGCCCGGTATTCATACGAAGGATACCCGACAATTCAATCCCTTGTTCTGGAAGAAAACTGATCTGTGGCAACTTCTCTGCTATCAGCGTTGGATAATCGAAACGACGATAGCCCTGTGTCATTAATAAGGCATCCAAAGCTTTATCCCGGTTGGGATTTTTCTCATCGAAATAAGCATTTGGATTTTCCACATTTCCTTTCAGGTCCGAAGTCAACAGAAAGTTGCTCACAATGGATAGATCTGCCTGATCGTTGTAAGGGACTTTTGATTCGTCAATTACAGCTACAGAGTAACTTCCCGGAAATTTCTGTCCATTATTGTCGACAGCAAGTTTTAGATTAACCAAGTCTTTTGCCTTGTAACTTTGTTTATCGCTAGTCACCTGAATATTTAAAAGTTTTTCACTTTGAACAAAGGCCAGGCGTTCGCTAATCGGTTTTCCATCAGGACTCAATAAGGTTACCTGGACAATACCATTTGGCAGACGCTCTTTGGGAATATTGACCAAAGCCGAAGAAGATTTTAAATTTACCTGAGCACCAAAACAGAGATGGCCATTCGACTGAACCAAAACATAATAAGAGTGGCCCGGATTTTTCGTAAAATTTTCTTCGCTGGTCACTACTGCAAATTCTGCATTCGTGGCATCCTGTTTCACAAAAACCACATTGGCCTTATCGTTGACAACAGCAGGCAATTTATATTTACGTTCCTGCCCGTTCTCAAACTTTACGACAGCTTGATAGTTTTCCCCGGCAAGCGGTAGAAGAGAAAAATATCCCATGCCCGTTCCAAAGTCTTCAAACTCGGCAATAGACTTGCCTTTCGAGTCCAAAATACTGCCTTTTACCTTGAGTCCCTTTCCATCAGATCCAACGGCTTTAAAGGCAACTTTTTTTGCCAGTCCGGCGATGATATCTCCCCCCTCAGGAAAAAATTGTACATCAGCATCCCATAAAGCATTTTTAAGCAAGAAAGAGCTCGACAGTGGCTTCTCATTTTTATTCTCCTGAATGCTAATTTTCAGTTGCCCTTTCTCCAGATTTTCCTTTTCTTTCGCGGATAAGTTTATCGTTACTTTCCCCAGACCATCAGTCTCACCTTTTCCCTTATCGAAGGTTTCCCATCCCGAGACAAATTCCCAGTTAATCTTTGAGTTGATCATCGGTTTTCCAGTACGGTCGCGGAACTGTATCACAGCCTGGGTTTTATTGCCTCCAATATTATTCTGGAATTCAATATTCGTAATCAATTTTTTATTGATAACATCACCTATCGGGACTACTTTATTAAAAAAGTAGGCGTTATCAAAGTTTGCCATCCATTTTGTATAGCCTCTGAATCGATAATTGTCCTGCGACATAAACTGTGGATCCAGTACAATCTGTCCATTTCCTACACCTTTATCCAATGGAATTCTAAGCGTCTGAATAAGCGAATCACGACTATTTAACACTTCTACATAAGCAATTTTACTTGGCTCATATTCCGCTAGATTACGGGATAAATAGGTCGAAAACCAAAGGGTGTCCCCTACGGCATAATACGGTTTATCGAAATGCAAATGTACTTTTTCAACTGGGTAGACTTGAAAATATTTCTGAACTCGCTCTACGATCGTATTAATAGGTAGTGTAGGTGTGGTCTGCGCATAAGTCGTCCCCATTCCTAACAGTCCTATCGATAAAGTCAATAGTTTTATGTGCTTCATTGAAAGTCTTAGAATAAAAAATGAATAGCTAAATATATTCAATTTTAGGCAAAGACCAACCTCATTGGGGTATTTTTAACATTTATTATGCCTATTCAATGGACAGTTCCCAGAAGGATAAAGGAGCTTAAAGCAATGGCGCTAAAAGTCTGCAGATTGAATCGACCCCTCTTTTCCAGCGGCTACGCTGCATCCATCTTCGGATTGTAATCAGATCGGAAACTTCAATATCAGCCAAAAATTGCGCGTTAAGACGGTCGCAAAGTGCTTTGTCGGAGACAATCCCGGAGATCTCAAAGTTGATATAAAAACTTCTGATATCAAGATTTGTCGTACCAATATAAGCCAGCTTCCCATCAATACAGATCGTTTTGGCATGAAGAAAGCCCTTTTTATAGAGATATACATTGACACCTCTTTCCAGCAGCGGCTTAATAAACGAGAAAGAAGCATGTTGTACAAAAAATGAATCAGACTGGGCCGGCAACATCAGATCCACACGCACTCCTGAGGAAACCGCCAGCATTAAAGTCGTTGTCAATTGATCGCTGGGAATAAAATACGGTGTGCACAACTGTACATATTCTTTTGCTTCGTTGATCCCTGCAATAATTGCTTCCATATTGAACGGTGCAGGGGATCCTGGATCACTAGCTGTAAACCCTACCCCGCTTGCATCTTCATCTGTGAGTGGAAATCGGTTTAAATAACCACGCCCCAATTCAAAAGATTCAGCCTCTGTCTGGTTCCAGCTGTTCCAAAACTGAATTTGCAAAGTATTCACGGCCGCGCCGACAACCATCATTGCTGTGTCCCGCCAATAAATCTCATTTTTCCCATTGTTAATATAACGGTCTGAAATATTGATGCCCCCCACAAAGCCAGTTTTGCCATCGATAACCGCGATCTTACGGTGATTTCGATAGTTACTGTTAGCAAGGGAACTAAAAGTCACCGGAAGAAAGGCTTGAAATGCGAAATCCGGCTTGTGCCGCCGCAAATATTTAATGACATCTGGTGCACCAAAACTATCCAATATCAGACGTACCGTGACCCCAGTTTTCGCCTTTTCTTCTAAAATATGTAAAATTTCCTGACCTATTTCATCCATTTCCCAGATGTAGTATTCCATATGAATGGAGTGCTGGGCTGCTTTGAGGTGATCGATAAGTACCGGAAACTTTTCTTCCCCATTAATAAACAGCGTTACATCGTTATTGAGAGAAAATGTAGAGATTTTTTGATTTTTGAGGTAACGATACACCATGGCCAAGCTACCGATGCGTTCGTTTAACGTATCGATATGCTCCTCCATAATTTCGGATTCTTTACGCCAGGCATCCATAAGCTTTTTCGACTGCTCACGGTACACACGTTTCATTCTTTTGACCTTTTTAAATTTTTGCCCAAAAAAATAGTAAATGAGTAAACCTATAATAGGCAAGAAAACAATGACCATAATCCAGGCAATGGTCTTGGAAGGGTTACGGTTTTCGATCAGGATCGTTCCGATTACACCAATATAAAGGATAAGCAAAGGAATCCAGTAATATTGTAACGCAATCTGTAAAATATGATGAAGTACCTCCATATTTTCTGCTAAGGGTTTTACCAAACTTAGATAAATTACCTTTTATATGCAATTTAATTGCGTAGCATATATAAGTAATTTATCAATCTCTCCTCTTTCTATCGAGAAATCTATTTATTCAGGTAATATACTACTTAGCATCAACATATTGTTTGTCGTTAAGCACAGTTTATTGCGCCATCGACATGAATAAATGGGCTTAAATAAGGAATGTCTAAATTGGCTCCCCGGAGTATAAACCATATTCCCAATAAGAAATATAGAAAAGGAACCCATTTCGAAAAACCGATTTTGAAAGATCTGGAGAAATTTCCCAGAAAAGAAAATAAAAACAAGAGCGGAATGGTCCCCAAGCCAAAACACAGCATAAAGAAAAAACTTTGCTGTGGACTATCGGCATTGATCGACGACATAAGAGCCATGTACACCATACCACAGGGCAACAGTCCATTGAGTACACCGGCAACAAAGCTACCTCCCGGTTTATAGAGCCATTTCGACAATAAGCGTACAACCGGCTGCACCGCCTTGGTCTGCCAGCTAGCGATCTTCCGGTTATGCTTACCAATGAGCTGAAATAATGCTATTCCGATCAGGATAATACCTGTGGCCCAGCTCAAACTTCTTTGCCAGCCCTGAAGCTGGGCAAATGAACCTATCGTACCCAGCAAGAGACCTAAACAGCCATAGGTAAGCACCCTGCCCGATTGATACAGTATTTTATTGAAGAAAATATGCCATCCAAAACCTTGTCGCCCTTCAATGGCAAAAATTAACGGACCACACATAACCGCGCAATGTATGCTTCCAAATAAACCCATGAAAAAGGCAAAATAGGTATAGCTCATTTCCGTAAACTAAAATAAAATATGCTCTTCAAACAAAAAGTCTTTACCTACACTTTTCCAGTCAATATACAAATTCCACATTCCTTTATCGAACGTGGAAATGGGCAATGTATATAGGTTACCTGTTGTCTGAAATGGTAATTCTTTGTCTAATCGATTATCCGAAGGTTTTCGGAACAGCAATTTCCCTTTATTTTCTTTGGAGACAAAGTGAATATATAAGGTATCTTTTCTGATTTCGACAGTTGGTGATTCTTTCATCATCAATACATTCTGTTTTTTATCGTAAGCCTGATCATAATTCAGTCCCTGTTCGTAATAGTCATCTTCCTCCAGACTATCCGAGTCATGACTCACCATATATATACCTGCTCCGACGATGCACAGCATGAACACCGCCAAGGTTAAAAAAATCTTTGTACCCCAATTCATTGTTTTTCTCTTTAATTCATACCGGGAGGCGCTATAAAAGTGGTTTTTAAAGTTTCCACTTTCTTATCTCCCGAATAGATAGCTAATTTTACATTACTTTTATAGGTCTCAACATCCTTATTCGCGATAATGAGAAAAAAGCTCATTGTGGCATGTCCATCCTTATTCAATTTTTGAATAGGGTTAACCAGTTGAATTTTTAAACGCGGGTCATCACAGACCAATTTAAAAGACATTTCTTTACCAGACTTGTTGATCAATTCCAAAGAATACAGGTTGCTGATTGTCTTATCATCGCGAAGCTGGTAGGTACTGCCCTTGGCCCGGAGCAACCTTCCATCCACCTGAGAACGGTTAAACAATAGAAAACAAAAGACAGACATTAAGGCAACCAATACGATAGAGTAAGCTATTGTTCGTGTATTGTTTTTTTTCTTGAGCGTGCCTTCGATTTCGCCCATTGGATAAAAACCGATTAACTTTTTAGGTTTCCCGATCTTGTCCATGACAGCATCACAGGCATCAATACAAGCCGTACAGCTTACACATTCCAGTTGCAAGCCTTTTCGAATATCAATTCCGGTGGGGCAAACATGTACACATAGTTTACAATCCACACAATCCCCCTGAGAGGTCTTTGCATCCTTTTGTTGTTTTCCTCTCGGCTCTCCACGTCTATGATCATAAGCAACAGTGACACTTTGGTCATCTAAAAGTACCCCTTGTAGCCGACCATATGGGCAAATTGCAATACAGACAATCTCCCTGACATAAGCAAATACGCCATAGAAAACCAATGTAAATATGATAATTGATATCAACCCGCCAATATGTTGGTCCAAGGGATCCGTGATGATTTTAATGAGAGCGTCGGCACCGATGATATAAGACAAAAAGATATTGGAGATGAAAAATGATATGATCAGAAATATGGTATGTTTCAAAAATTTCTTCAACTGCTTTTGATCCGTATTTGGTCCCGCATCCAATTTCTTTTGTTGTTGCCAATCACCTTCAATCCAGTACTCAATTCGTCGGAATATCAATTCTAAGAAAATAGTCTGTGGGCAAGTCCATCCGCACCAGACCCGGCCAAAAACAACCGTAAACAAAACCACACATACCATCACGATCAACATGCCGAATACGAATATGTAAAGATCTTGCGGATAGAAAAGATTTCCTAAGATGGAGAATTTCCGGTCGATAATGTTAAACATCAAAAACGGTTCGCCATTTATTTTGATGAAAGGAGCAGCGAACAAGAACAACAGTAGTGAATACCCAACCCACTGTCTTTTTTTATAAAGCTCTCCCTGCGGTTTTTTGGCATAAATCCATTGTCTTTTTTTAGACTTAGAACCGCCATTATTGGCACTATTAACTACTGCTGTACTCATTGCTATTTCAATTTATTTATCTGCTTTAGCGGGATCTGTGTTGGTATCATCCGCTGCTTTCTCTCCGTTTGCCGCCTGACCACCACCATAGGTTACCTCTTCACCTTGCGGTGCTTTTGGATTAGCAGGGTTTGTATCCCTTAAGGTGATAATATAAACTGCAACCTGTGCGATCTGTGCAGGACTTAACGTTTGTTCCCAAGGCACCATACCTTTATCAGGAACACCATACTTAATGGTTTTGAAGATGTCTTTAATCTCACCACCATGTAACCAAAACTTATCGGTCAAGTTCGGTCCGATGCCCCCCTCGCCACTACCACCGTGACAAGCAACACAGTTTGCGGTAAATATCGCTTTTCCATCAGCTGCCATTTCCGGCTGAAACTCCACGCTACTTTCGTCTACATTGCTCGCAGAAGCTGTAAGATAAGCTTGCCGTTCTTTCTCAGCGACAACCATCTCATGTGCATACTCCTGATCTTGGTTCATTCCGATGCCCGACACCTGATACACAAATAAGTAAACAAGGCCGAAAAAAATCGTTCCATAAAAAAGGAAATTAAACCAGATCGGAATCGGATTATCCAGTTCGCGAATACCATCATACTCATGGTCTATGACAATATCTTTTTCTTCCGAAATAGGTCTGATCCCCATGATCTTGTTCCACGACCTTTTCATCCAGCCCTTATTTGCCGCCTTTTTGAGTTTTTCCTCCTTGGCCAATTCAGGCATCGTAATCTTAATAATCGATTTCATCGCGCGGTTAACCATCAGTGCCGAGGCAAGAAGAGCCAACATCACAACAATCAATACAACAATTAAGATATCTGTGTATAAATTATCTGTACCAAATCCTATCGTAGATTGAACAACTTCCGCGGTAGCAGGTGCAGTATCCAATAATAAACTCATATATTATAGACTTTCAGGTGAATGATTCAGTTCCTTTTCTGTTTCATCTTCTTCCAAAGGCAATTCTTTCATATACGTAACATAGTCCTTTTTCATTCGAAACAACATAATTGCTACTGAAATGAAGAAAATCAAGAAGATCCAAAGTGATGCGATTAGATAAAGCTCACTTCCGTTTAGATTTGTTATTTGCTTAAACATGGCTTTATTGATTTGCGTTAATATTATCAGCGACCTTTGGTGCTGCTTTTATATCTGTGCCCAATCGCTGTAAGTAGGCAATTACGGCGACGATCTCACGGTCGGCTAACACATTCACTTGATTTTGTTTTAGATCATCAGCAATTTTCTGTGCCTGTTTGGTGAGATCCTGCTCAGCATGGTCAATTTCTGCATCGGTATAGGGGATTCCTAATTTCCGTAATGCTCTCATTTTGTCTTGCAGAATAGAATTATCCAGTTTCTGATCGATTAACCAAGGGTAAGTCGGCATAATACTTCCTGGCGAGGTAATTGTCGGATCTAGTAAGTGATCGAAATGCCATTTGTTTGGATACTTTCCACCGATGCGATGCAGATCAGGTCCCGTCCGTTTCGAACCCCATAAAAACGGTGTATCGTAAACAAATTCCCCAGCCTTGCTGTACTCCCCGTAGCGGGCAGTTTCGGATCTAAATGGACGAATAGTTTGCGTATGACAATTCACACAACCTTCTCTGACGTAAAGATCCCGGCCTTGAAGTTCTAAGGCTGTATAAGGTTTTACACTGGCAATTGTTGGAACGTTTTTAGAGATCGTAAAAGTCGGCACCATCTCTACCATACCTCCGATGAGAATAGCGATAAGTGCCAGCACCATAAATAAGATCGGCTTACGTTCGAGACGGCGGTGTTGCGATTGTTCATTTACTTGAACTGGCAACAATGCTGGAGCTTCTGCAGGTTCATTGGCCAGAAGCTTACCCTTTTGCATTGTTTTGATCAAGTTGAATGTCATCAGGAATACACCAGACAAATAAAGCGCGCCACCTAATGCACGCATCATGTGCATTGGCAAAATTTCCAATGTTGTTGCAAGGAAGTTAGGATATTTCAATACACCTTCTGGGGTAAATTCTTTCCACATCAAACCTTGTACTACAGCTGCCCAATACATAGGTATTGCATAGAATAAAATACCCAAGGTACCTATCCAGAAGTGCGTTGATGCTAGTTTCTTAGAATAAAGTTCTGTTTTATAAATACGTGGTATCAGCCAATATAGAATACCGAATGTCATAAATCCATTCCATCCCAATGCACCTACGTGTACGTGTGCAACGATCCAGTCAGTAAAGTGAGCAATTGCATTCACCTGTTTCAAGGATAACATAGGACCTTCAAAAGTCGCCATACCATAACAGGTAAGAGCTACAACCATAAACTTTAGCATGGGTTCTGTCCGTACCTTATCCCATGCACCACGTAAAGTCAACAAGCCGTTGATCATCCCTCCCCAGCTCGGCGCAATCAACATTATAGAGAATACAACCCCTAAAGACTGTACCCAACCCGGCAATGCTGTATATAGCAAGTGGTGAGGACCAGCCCAGATATAAATAAAGATCAGAGACCAAAAGTGAAGAATACTTAACTTGTACGAGTAGACCGGACGATTGGCCATTTTAGGAAGGAAATAATACATCATTCCCAAATAAGGAGTTGTCAGGAAGAAAGCCACAGCGTTATGACCATACCACCATTGGACCAGTGCATCTTGTACACCCTTGTAGACATAGTAGCTCTTCCAGCCCGCTACAGGCAATTGGATAGAGTTAACGATGTGCAATACTGCTACGGTAACAAATGTCGCAATATAGAACCAAACAGCGACATACATGTGACGTTCGCGTCGTTTGATAATAGTACCGAACATATTGATACCGAACACTACCCAAATAAGGGTAATTGCAATATCAATTGGCCATTCCATTTCGGCATACTCATGACTTGAAGTAAGACCTAGTGGCAGCGTGATAGCCGAGGCAACAATAATCAATTGCCAACCCCAAAAATGGAGTTTACTCAAAGCATCACTAAACATTCTTGCTTTAAGCACCCGCTGTAAGGAGTAGTAGACTCCCATAAAAATACCATTACCCACGAAAGCAAAAATCACCGCATTGGTGTGCACAGGACGTACACGGCCAAATGTTGTAAATTGCAATCCAAAGTTCATCTGGGGCCAAACAAGCTGCGTCGCCACAAGCAATCCTATGGTCATACCAACTATCCCCCAAATAATGGTAGCGATTCCGAAATTCCTGACAATCTTGTTGTCGTAATTAAATTGCTCTAACTGCATTACTTAAATTGTTGATTCTGATCCAAAAGTAAGCAGCATTTTATGACAATCTAATGATGCACAATGCGTACAAAAGTGATGTGCGTCACTTTTCTATAAACCACTTACATCGCCTAATCCCATTTTATGTTCGCTGATTGTAAATAACTTAGCTGAAATACGCTGTTAAGGAGTCCTTTTTCACGACAAGATCTGAAAACAAAAGTGACCGTCATCACATTTCCCGACGATTTATGATCTTCTTAGCGAGATATCAATGGCATAATCCTCCTCATTTCACAGCAGAGCAGAAGCTATATCCTTTGGGTGATCAGTGTCCAGGTAGTAAGTTCGCATTAGATTTCTTGGGAATCGGTCGGCAAATTTTCATATAAGGGCTAGTCCAGACTGCCTACTTCGCCAGGAAAAGGAGGTTTGCCGCCATCCTGGTTAATATTCCGGATAGGCCCAAGCGCGCGGTCCTTTTATCCAGGACTCATCCTGCAGCTTGCGGCTATCAATAAGGGAGCATTTGGTTTAAGGGCTACTGGTGATGCACCATACCACTGTCGGGCAGTGACAGTTGCAGGGTAGCGACGGTTGCGGAACGGCTGCCG
>PJUI01000130.1_pt1 | contig 36426 bp, 32 predicted proteins | sample 1512201 | NCBI WGS metagenome assembly PJUI01 (sample SAMN08177670, study PRJNA422409) | Feces metagenome, whole genome shotgun sequencing project. | isolation source: Chicken feces (2) enriched on wood chips | host: Gallus gallus | place: USA: Madison | collected 2015-01-15
CTGTCACCATCCGCACCGCCTCGAGCTTGAACTCCGCCGTAAAGGCACGCCGTTTTATCTTGGTCATGACTCACCTCCTAGGTTCAACCTATCTGGGTGTCCACCAAAATTAAACCACCACAGCCGGCCGGGGGCGGGCCCCGCAAGATCTTCCACCACCTCTCTTGGTGCAGCAGAACCCCAAGCACACCGTTCTCCCCCGGGGCCGCCAAGATTCAACCAGCAGAGCCCGACGGGCCGGTGCCTGGGGGTGGGCGGGGAGTCGATAAGCCCGAGGGAATCCGAAGGCAGCGGCCGCAGGCCGCAACGAGGATGACGAAGGGAGCGTCCGGAGCGAAGGCTCCGGACCGCAATCGTTGACCCGCCCACCCCCAGGCACCGGCCCGTCGGGCGCCTTAAGAACCAACAACCCCACGTCAAAAAAAGCTACTGCGCCTTCTCCCCCGGCAACCCATCACTAACCTCTGCCAACACCCCCTTCATCTCCTCGTATCCCATCACCCGCTCGTTCTGAAAGCTCCCCAGCACGCCCCGGCATCCATCCACGCCAGACCGCTTCATATCCTCCATCATCGTCTTCCCGTCTCCCAGGCCCTTCTGAAACAAGCCCTCGTATTCCTTAGACGAAAATCCATACTCCTCTGCGTACTGCATCAGGTTTTTCTTAGACGTCGCCTGATGCTGCGCCAAATCCGGTTCCGATGCGCCACAAGCACGGGCCGCGCCATTGGAGGCGCCTGCCGCGACCACGAAGGAATCGTATTGGGCCTGATCGGCCGCATCCGGGGCGGCCCAGGCCGGGGCCGTTGCGGTGGCCAGGACCCAAGCCAAGCCGGTCAAGATCTTTCGCATCATTGAATCTCCGCTCAATGCCCGCAGGGCTGGAAATAGCACTGAACACACAGGGGAACCTCAAGCGCCGCGGGCGTGGGTTACTACATCATTATGGCAAGCAGCCGTTTCCTCGCCATGTAGCCAGGGTATGGAGTCGTTTCAGACTGTGCGACTTTCTTTCCTTGCGCGGTCTCACGCAGCAAGTGAGCCATACAGGAACTATGATGGCGGATGTGAGGCGCTCCTGCCTCAATGCATCACCCCCTACATCCTGGAGATTTACATGACGATCAAAGTCGGCGACCGCGTGCCCGATGGCACCCTGACCGAATTCATCGAAACCGAAACCGCCGGCTGCTCGCTGGGCCCCAACGCGTTCCAGGTCGCTGACCTGACCCGCGGCAAGACCATCGCGCTGTTCGCCGTGCCGGGCGCTTTCACCCCGACCTGCTCCGCCAAGCATCTGCCTGGCTACGTGGAACAAGCCGACGCCTTGAAGGCCAAGGGCGTGGATGAAATCTGGTGCGTGTCCGTCAACGACGCCTTCGTCATGGGCGCCTGGGGCCGTGAACAGAAGACCGAAGGCAAGGTTCGCATGCTGGCCGACGGCTCGGCGCTGTGGACCAAGGAACTGGGTCTGGAACTGGACCTGATCGCGCGCGGCATGGGCGTGCGTTCGCAACGCTACTCGGCCCTGATCGTCGACGGCGTGGTCAAGCAACTGAACGTGGAAGCGGCTGGCAAGTTCGAAGTCAGCGACGCCGCCACGATGTTGTCGCAAGTCTGATCTAACGTAGTTCCTGTCTTACCGCTCAACGCGGCAGGTTGCCTTTGCAGCCTGCCGCGCTATTGCCAGCAGCGGTTGCCAACGCCATGCTCGCCACCATCTCCTCTTTCTCGTCGCTGTACTTCGCGACCTTGCTGATGCTTATCGGCACGGGTCTGTTCAACACCTATATGGGTCTTCGGCTGACGTCACAGTCCGTCAGCGAAGTGTGGATCGGCGCGTTGATCGCCGGCTACTACCTGGGCCTGGTGTGCGGGGCGCGGCTGGGGCACAAGCTCATCATCCGCGTGGGACATATCCGCGCGTTCGTTGCCTGTGCGGCCATCGCCACCAGCATGATCCTGGCCCAGACGCTGGTCGACTCCATGCCGCTGTGGCTGGTGTTCCGCGTGATTTCAGGCGTGGTGATGGTGACCGAATTCATGGTCATCGAGAGCTGGTTGAATGAGCAGACGGAAAACCATCAGCGCGGCCGGGTGTTCTCGGTGTACATGGTGGTGTCCGGGCTGGGCACGGTGCTGGGGCAACTGGCGCTGACCGCCTACGCCACGCTGGACCTGCGTCCCTTGACGCTCGTCGCAATGTGTCTGGTGCTGTGTCTGGTGCCTATTGCCGTCACCGCGCGTTCTCACCCGCCCACGCCGTTGCCTGCGCCGCTGGATATCCGCTTCTTCATGCGCCGCGTGCCGTTGTCGATGACGGTGTTGTTCGTGGCGGGCAATCTATCCGGCGCCTTCTATGGCCTGGCTGCCGTCTATGGCGCCAAGCATGGTTTGTCGACGTCGCAGGCGGCTATCTTTGTCGCGGCTGCCGTTACCGCCGGCCTGTTGTCGCAATGGCCGATGGGCTGGCTGTCTGACCGCATCAACCGCGCGGGCCTGATCCGTTTCAACGCCTTGCTGCTGGTGCTGCTGCCCACGGTCATGTGGGGCTGGCTGACCTTGCCGTATTGGGCGATGGTGGCGCTGTCGTGCGTGTTCGGCATTTTGCAATTCACCCTGTATCCGCTGGGCGCGGCGTTCGCGAACGACCACGTTGAATCCGAGCGCCGCGTGAGCCTGTCCGCCGTGCTGCTCATGACCTACGGCGTGGGCGCGTGCATCGGCCCCATGGTGGCGGGGCTGCTGATGTCCTTGGCTGGCCCCAGCATGTACTACGTATTCATCTCGGCTTGCGCGTTGATCCTGGTCTGGCAGGTGCGCCCGACCCGCGTGACCGGCGCGCATCAGGTCGACGAAGCGCCAACGCATTTCGTGCCGATGCCCGACACGCTGCAAAGCTCGCCTGCCTCGGCGGTGCTGGACCCGCGTGTTGATCCTGAGAACGATATTGCGATGGAAATGGTGCAACCCGACCCGTCGGCCGCGCCTGCCCCGCCTGTGACGGATGTCGCGGGCGATGCTGGGGCAGCCCAGGCTGCGGCAGCCGATGCTGGGGTAGCAGAAGCTGGGGTAGCAGAAGCTGGGGCAGCCCATGCTGCGGCAGCCGATGCTGGTGGGCTCCCCGAAGCAGGAACCGTCGACGCTAGGGCAATCGGCGCCAGGACAGAAGCGGCAGCCGAGGCTGACGCATCCGAACCCGAGCGCCGCACCGGCACTTGACCCTGCGCCCTTACCAGGGCGCCATCAGCACGATCGCGGTCAGCGCCAGCACGATGCCCAGCGCATTGACCCGCGTCAGCGGCTCGCGGAACGCTAGCGCGCCCACCAGCGTACCCAGCGTAATCACGCCCATGTTCATCGATGCGAACACCAGCGCAGGATGTTCCGGCAGCGACTGGTGCGCGCGGATGTAGGTCAGGATATTGCCAAAGTTGGCGAGCCCCAGCGCCACGCCGGCCAGCAGATGGCGGCGCTCCCATCGCACCCGGCGGGCCAGCAGATAGGCCAGCATCAGCAGCCCTGCCAGCACAAACGCCAACAACAAACCGCCCGCGAAGGCCGTACCCGCGCGCGCCACTTGTTTGAACAGGATGTCGATGACGCCATAGCCGGCCCACACCACCAGCGGCCAGACCCACAGACTTCGGCCGTCCGGTGCCGCTGGGCCAGTAGACGAGCCGCCGGATGCCGGGTGGCCAGATGCCGGGTGGCCAGATGCCGGGCTGCCAGATGCCGGGCTGCCAGATTCCGGGCTGCCAGATGCCGGATGGCCGGGCATCGGGTTACGGTGTCCCGAGCGACCGGACCCCGCGCGTCGCAACAAGCACGCCAATGCCGTGAACGCCAGCAGAATCGCCGCCAGCTTGCGGCCGCTGACGGGTTCGCCGAACAGCACGAAGGCCGCCAACAGCGGGATGAACAGCGAGAGCCGCTGTGCCGCATCGCTGCGCACGATGCCCGCATGCCGCACCGCCGCCGCCATCGCCAGAAACACGCTGGGCAACAGCACCCCCAGCGCCGCCAGCACGGCCCACGGTGTGTGCGGCGTCATCAACGTGGCCGTGTCCGGGCGCAGCACGGCCCAGCAGAGCAGGGCGGCCACCGCGTAGTTGACGGCGATGGCCTGCCGCACGTCGATGTCGTAGCGGCGCGCCAGCTTCAGCAGCACCGCAACGGTGACGCTGCACCCCACGCTGGCCAGCAGATACAGCACGCCCGGGGTCAGCGGCACGTCGCGCCTGCGCGTGGTTGCGTGTGGGGTTGCGTGTGCTGTTGCGGATGCTGCTGCGGATGCTGCTGCGGGTGTTGTTGCGCGTTCGGTTGCGCAGGCTGCTGGGCATGATGCTGCGTTGCATCGACCCGCATGCCCAGGCGTTCCAGCAGACGCTGGTCGGCTTCCATCTGCGGGTTGGCGGTGGTGAGCAGCGCGTCGCCGTAGAACATGGAATTGGCGCCGGCCATGAAGCACAAGGCCTGCAAGGCGTCGTCCATGGTCTCGCGGCCTGCCGACAAGCGCACGGCGGCGCGCGGCATCGTGATGCGCGCCACCGCAATGGTGCGTACGAATTCGAATGGGTCCAGCGCATCCACATTCGCCAGCGGCGTGCCTTCCACCTGCACCAGGTTGTTGATCGGCACCGACTCGGGGTACGGCTCCATGCTGGCCAGCTGTGCGATCAACCCGGCGCGTTCGCGGCGCGATTCGCCCATGCCGACGATGCCGCCGCAGCACACGTTGATGCCGGCGTCGCGCACGCGGTCCAGCGTGTCCAGGCGGTCTTGGTACGTGCGGGTGGAGATGATCTTGCCGTAGAACTCGGGCGACGTATCCAGGTTGTGGTTGTAGTAGTCCAGGCCGGCTTCCTTCAACTGTTCGGCCTGGCCGTCGCGCAGCATGCCCAGCGTGACGCAGGTCTCCAGGCCCAACGCCTTCACGGCGGTCACCATCTCGGCCACGGCTTGCAGGTGATGCGGCTTGGGGCTGCGCCACGCGGCGCCCATGCAGAAGCGCTGCGCGCCACCGGCTTGCGCCGCGCGGGCGGCGGCGACAACCTCGTCCAGCGGCATCAGTTTGTCGGCATCCAGCCCGGTGTCGTAATGCGAAGACTGCGGGCAATACGCGCAGTCTTCGGGACAGCCGCCGGTCTTGATCGACAGCAGGCTCGACAACTGAATGGCGTTCGGGTCGAAGTGTGCGCGGTGCGCCTGCTGGGCGCGATGCACCAGGTCCATGAACGGCAGCTCGTAAAGCGCCATGATGTCCGCGGTGCTCCAGGCGGGGGCGGGCGTGTGCTTGGATGTTGTCGGGACGGGGATATAGGCGGTCTGCATGAACGGGCTCCTGTCGGTCTTACGGGGATCGCGCCGCTTGTCCGGAACGGGCAAGCACGGGATCGGCGGATCGTAAGAACCTGCGCAGGGTTTGCGCAATGCAGGCCGCAGGCGTGAAAATGCCGGCGGGTTGCCGGCATTTTTGGATCAAATAGGCGATTTAAGCAGGCGGCGTTGTCTAACGCGATGGCATCTTCGCCGACGCGAACACCCCGGATATTTTGATTCAAATTGTAAATAACCAAGCGCCAAGGTCAGTCTTTGGCGGGTTTGTCCTTCGCGCGCCCCGCTTCGTGCCCCGTGATGCCCCGGTCGCGCGCCCACACAATGGCCGCGCTGCGCCGATGCACGCCGATCTTGCTGTAGATGGTGGCTACGTGGTTGCGCACCGTATTGCGCGACAAATTCAGGCTCTTGGCGATGCCATCATCGTCGTGGCCCTGGCACAGCAGGCCGAGCACTTCGCGTTCACGTGCCGTCAGTTGCGACAGCTCGGCGACGTCGCGAGAGGCGGGCGCGGGTTCGCGCAGTTGGGCCAGCTTTTCGATGATGCCGCGGCTGAACCACGACGTGTCCTGCATCACCGCTTCAATCGCAGTCAGCAGTTCGGTTTCAGAGCGTTTGCGTTCGGTGATGTCCTGCATCACGATCAGCAGGCGGCGCTGTCCGCCGATCATGACGGGCTCGGCAGACACCAGGCAGTTCAGCGTGTCGCCTTCCTGCGTGCGTAGCGTGGCCTCGCGGTTGCGCGCGCTGTCCCCGCGTTTCAGGCTCGTGGCCATGCCTTCGTAGGGCTGCAAGCCCACGTCGGTCAGCACTTCGCCCACGCTCGCTTCCGGCGAAGCGCCGGTCGCCGCCGCAAACGCGTCATTGATGTCCAGTACGCGCAGCGTGTCGCCTTCGCACACCGCCATTGGCACGGGCGCAAGCAGGAACGCTTTCGAGAAGCGCTCTTCACTTTCGCGCAACGCCAGCTCGGTGCGCTTGCGTGCTTCCAGGTCGATGAAGGTGAACAGCATGCAGGGCTCGTCCTGCATGTCGATGGGTTGGCCCGCCACCATCACGAACTTGGCGCCGCCATCGGCCAGCTTCACCACGCCTTCGCGTTGGGGAATGGTCTCGCCTTCGTTCAATTTGGCGACGGCCTCTTCTTTGTCTTCGCCGCCGTCCAGCACATCCAGTTCATAAGCCGATTTGCCCAGCACGGCGTCGCGCGTGTAGCCCGTCATTTCCAGAAAGCCCTGGTTCACTTTGACGTAGCGCAGGTCTGACAAGCGGCAGATAAGCGCGGGCGCGGGGTTTGCGCCGAAGGTGCGTTCAAAGCGCTGCTCGGCGTTGATTTGCTCGGTCTGGTCATGCAGGATCAGCACGCGGTAGTCGGCGCCGCTGTCTCCTTCCAGATTCAAGCCGCGTGCACGGACGTTGCGCAGGAAGTCTTCGTCGTCCTTGCGGCCAAGGTCCAGCAGCAAGTCATCGAACGCTTCGCCTGCGGCCAGGCGGTCCAGCGGATACTGGCGCGCAGGCACGCGGTGATGATTGCGATAGGTCAGTGTGTAGTGCTTGCGATAGCCGGCGGGCGTGTCGCCCAGTGCTTCCAATGATTCTGCGCCGTGCAACTCAAGTGCGCTGTCATTGGCCCAGGCAATGGAGCCGTCGGGTTCAAGCACGATGATGCCTTCATTCAAGCCTGCGATGATGCTTTGCAGGTGCTGGCGATGCGCGTGGGGGGCGGCGGCGTTTGCGGTCACGTAGTCCTCTTCGGGTTCGCATGGCATGAGCACACAGAATGCAGGCGCATGGCGATGCTGTCCAGAGGGCAAAACGAACGAGTCTTAGCGGCGGGGGGGAGGGTAGAGAGAGGCGCGGCGCTCGCGCATCGAATCGCATGCGTGGCATGCACGAAAAAAGTGCAGGCGCTGAAAAAGAGAGGCGCATGAAAAAAGCAGGCGCTGAAAAAATGCAGGCGCAAAAAAGCAAAAAGCTCCGGAATCCGGAGCTCTAGGCGGGTACTGCGATTTGCATGCTGCGATGCTGACAAGCACAAAGTGCTTGGCGGAGCGGACGGGGCTCGAACCCGCGACCCCCGGCGTGACAGGCCGGTATTCTAACCAACTGAACTACCGCTCCGCAGCGGCTTAACTGAACTTCATTACTACACTGCGGTGTCAAGGCAGCTTGATATTACTAGGTACTGCATGCCAGAAAAGCTGGCGTCCCCTAGGGGATTCGAACCCCTGTACTCACCGTGAAAGGGTGATGTCCTAGGCCTCTAGACGAAGGGGACCTGAACTAACAGAACTGCAAACAACTTTACTACTGTACTGCTTACTGGTGGAGGTAAGCGGGATCGAACCGCTGACCTCTTGCATGCCATGCAAGCGCTCTCCCAGCTGAGCTATACCCCCCAGGGCACTTGATGTCTCACACTACAGACAACAAGGTCTCACACTCTATAAAAGCAAAAAGCCCCGAAGACGGAGCTCTTGAAAGACTCAGAGCGAGAGCTTTTGGCGGAGCGGACGGGGCTCGAACCCGCGACCCCCGGCGTGACAGGCCGGTATTCTAACCAACTGAACTACCGCTCCGCAGCGGCTTACTCAACTACTTTGTCACTTCAACTGCACTTATCTACTGCTTTACTGCTGCCAGTAAACTGGCGTCCCCTAGGGGATTCGAACCCCTGTACTCACCGTGAAAGGGTGATGTCCTAGGCCTCTAGACGAAGGGGACTTGGACTTGCTGTACCGCATTCTTCGCTGTTGACTGGTGGAGGTAAGCGGGATCGAACCGCTGACCTCTTGCATGCCATGCAAGCGCTCTCCCAGCTGAGCTATACCCCCGTTTCTCTAATCAATTCCTGCTACGTTTTACGAGTTGAACACACGTTTTATGGTGCGTTTTTCGTAGTTCGTTGCCGGTTTTGTTTAGTGCCGTTGGCGAAGAAACGAGATTATGCACGAACAAAATCGGGTGTGCAAGTCGATGTGGCGCAAAAAGCATAAAACTTCAAAAAAAATAGGGGCAGGACGCCTTTTTTTGCGCATTTCTTGAGCGATTTTTCGGCTGCGAGTGCGGGGCGATTGGTGCAGAATCCAGAAAAATCAAAGGCTTGTGACAGTGATATCGTGAAGGGAAATTTTTTTGTTCATCATGCGGCTTTCAAGCAAAAAAAAAGCGCCGCGCCAACCTGAGACATCCGGCATGCGCACAAACACTTCTTTACCCACTCGGCCGCTGGGCCGCAGTGGCATGGACATTACGCGTATCGGACTGGGCGCGTGGGCAATCGGCGGCAATGGATGGGCAGTCGGCTGGGGGCAGCAGGACGACGCGGACTCGATTGCCGCGATACGTCTGGCGGTAGATCGCGGCATCAACTGGGTCGATACCGCGGCGGTGTACGGGCTGGGGCATTCCGAAGAGATCGTGCGCCGCGCGCTGGCGCAGATGGCGCCCGCCGAACGGCCTTATGTCTTCACGAAATGCGGGTTGACGTGGTCCACGGAAAATCCGCAAGCGATGCCTCGCCGCACAGGGGCCCCCGCCAGCATTCGCCGTGAAGTCGAAGACTCGCTGCGCCGGCTGGGTATAGAGCGCATCGACCTCTACCAAATGCACTGGCCGGCGGGCGACGACACGCCCATCGAAACCTATTGGCAGACCTTGCTCGACTTGAAGCAGGAAGGCAAGGTCGCGGCGGTGGGTTTGTCGAACCACAACCTGGCGCAGTTGCAGGACGCGTGTGCGTTGGGGCAGGTGGATTCATTGCAGCCGCCGTTTTCGGCCATTCAACGCGGCGCGGGCGCCGATTTGATTCCGTGGTGCGCGGAGCACGACGTGGGCGTCATCGTCTACAGCCCGATGCAGTCCGGTCTGTTGACCGGCGGCTTCTCGGCGGCGCGAGCGCGGGCGCTGCCAGCGGATGACTGGCGTTCACGCAACGCGGAATTTACGTCCCCGAATCTGGAGCGCAATCTGGCCTTGGCCGACGCGTTCAAACCCATTGCTGAACAGCATGGCACCACGGTGGCGGCGGTGGCGGCCGCCTGGACGCTGGCGTGGCCGGGCGTCACGGGCGCCATCGTGGGCGCGCGCAGCGCCACGCAGGTCAATGGCCTGTTGGGGGCAGCGGAATTGGAGTTGGATAGTGACGATCTGGACATCATCGCCGAAGCGATTGAGCTGACGGGCGCGGGTTCGGGGCCGCTGCGCCCGCCGCAAGACAGCGGCAAACTGCCCGCCAACCTGTTCGCCTGATACGAAGACAGGGGCGGCCCCTATTCGCTTGATAGGAGATCAGGGGCGGCTCCTGTTCGCTTGATACGAGATCAGGGCCGGCGGGATTTCCGGCCCGTACCGATGGCGGCGATCAGCGCCAAGCCCACCAGCGCCAACGCCAGCTTGTCGCCGAAGCGCGCATAGGGCGTCAACCCGGTCATGCCTTGCACCGACACCGGCAGCACGCCCGCTTGCAGCGGCGCGAGCTGGGCCGCAACGTGGCCCTTGGCGTCGATGGCGGCGGTGATGCCGGTATTGGTGGCGGTCAGCATGGGGCGAGCGGTTTCCATCGTGCGCAGGCGGCCAATTTGCAAGTGCTGGCGCAAGGCCCAGGAATCGCCAAACCACCCCAGGTTGCTGACGTTGACCAGGATGGTCGCGCCCGGTTCGCCGTTGTCGCCGGGTTGCAAGGCCGGCAGTAGATCGGGGCCGAACAGGTCTTCGTAGCAGATGTTGAACGCGATGTGCTGGCCACCCACCGCGAACGGCGTCTGGCGTTCGCCGCCGCGATCAAAGTCGCCCAGCGGAATGTTCAGCATGTCGACGAACCAGTGAAAGCCCGGCGGCACGTATTCGCCCCACGGCACCAGATGGCGTTTGTCGTAGCGCATGGCCGTGCTGCCGCCCACCAGTTGCTCGACCGGCGTGTTGCCGTCGAATCCGATCACGCTGTTGGTGTAGCGTTCGCGGCCGTTGATGCGGTCGTGCAGCGGCACGCCCATGGCAATGGTCATGTTGCCGCGCGCCGCCACGCCGCGCCAGGCGTCCCAAATGCGCGGATCAAGCTGGTCCTGAAATACGGGCAGCACGGTTTCCGGCAAGATAACCAGTTGCGGCGCCGGCACGCCAGCGGCGGGCGGCAAGGCCGTCATTTCCAGATGGCGCACCAGGCTTTGTTCCAGCAGCGCCGGGTCAAATTTTTGGGATTGCTCGATGTTGCCCTGGATCAGCCGCACATTCAGCGGGTCGCCGGTGGGCGATGACCAGTCCACGCGCGACAGCGGCCAGCCCGCGGCAGCCAGCGCCACCGCGATACCCGCCGCCATGGCCTGGCGCGAATCCATCGCTTTCTTGCGCGACGGTTGCCACAGGCTGGCGATGGCGGCGGCAACGAACGCCGCCACAAACGCCATGCCGTGCACGCCCAGCACTGGCGCCCAGCCCGCGATGGGGCTGTCCACATGGGCGTAGCCGATGTTCAGCCACGGAAAGCCCGTGAGCAGCACGGCGCGCAGCCATTCGAAACCCGCCCACATGGCGGCCCACGTCAACGTGGAGGCCAGGATGGCGGACGGTTTTGAATCGGGCGCAAGCGGCGCAAAGCGGCGCGTGAGCGCACTGGCCGTGGCGGGAAACAACGCCAGGAAGGCAGACAAGGCCAGCACGCCGGCCACAGCCAGCGGCGCGGCAAGATCGCCGTAGCGATGCATGCTGATGAACAGCCAATACAGGCCCACCGCGTACGTGGTGAATCCAAACAGCCAGCCCCGCATCCAGGCCTGCTTGGCCGACGGTGCGGTCAAGGTGACCCGCGCGGCGATGGCCAGCGCCAGGATTTGCGTGATGGCCAGCGCCCAGTCCGGCAAGGGGCCGGGCGCAAAAGTCAGGGCGTGCACGGCGCCCGCCAGCATCAGGCCGGCGGCGCCGCGCAGGAGTCGGCTGCGCGGGGTACGGCTCATGCGTCGTCGTTGGGGCGGGAGGTTTGGGTGGGGTTGTTGCGCTTGACGCGCAGCCAGATGGCGCGGCGCGCGTCACCGCGAGCCACTTCCATGCGCAAGCCGTCGAATTCGGCGATGTCGCCGCGGCGAGGAATGCGGCCCAACTGGCCGCCCATCCAACCGCCGACGCTGTCGTATTCGTCATCCGGCAGTTGGCAGCCGAACACCTCGTTGAAGTGCGAGATGTCGGTGGCCGCCAAGACGCGCCACTGGTTCTCGCCTTCGGGGAAGATCTCGTCTTCCTCGGTTTCGTCGAACTCGTCTTCGATGTCGCCGACGATCTGTTCCAGCACGTCTTCCATCGTGACCAGGCCCGAAATGCCGCCATGCTCATCGATGACGATGGCCTGGTGGTTACGGCTGGCGCGGAATTCGTGCAGCAGCACGTTCAGGCGCTTGGATTCGGGGATGAACACGGCGGGGCGGACCAGCGTGCGCACTTCAATGCCGGGTTCCAGCATGCAGCGCAGCAGATCCTTGGCCAGCAGGATGCCGATGATGTTGTCGCGATCGCCTTCGTAGACCGGGAACCGCGAGTGCGCGGTTTCGATCACCGAGGCCACCAGATACGGGATGGGCTGCGTGACGTCCAGCAGATCCATGCGCGAGCGCGGGACCATGATGTCGCCAACAGTGCCTTCGGACACGGCCAGCGCGCCCTTGATCATCTTGTAGGACTCCGCGTCCAGCAGGTGGCGGTCGTGGGCGGCTTCCAGAATGGCCTTGATGCCTTCGCGGTCCTCGGGCTCTCGGCGCACAAGGGAAAGCAGGCGGTCTAGAAGGGATTTGGTGGCGGGTTTGGCTGAGCGAGCAGAGGTCGCTTCGGGAGCAGGGTAAGGGTCAGACATCGTCCGGGAGGACAAGTTATGGAGGGGCCAGCATAACCGAAACTGGCTTCCCGTTTGTAACTGCGCCCCTGAAAATGGGTCCAAACGACGGCATCTGCGCCTTGCTGGCCGCCATTTTCCGCAATTTCTAGGGGTAGACCCGAACGCCGTTATTCCGTAATCAAGTACGGGTCCGTGATGCCCATCTGCGCCAGCGTGGCGGTCTCCAGGGCCTCCATGCGCTTGGCGTCGCGGGCTTTGATGTGGTCATAGCCCAGCGAATGCAGCACGCCGTGGATGGTCAGGTGGGCAGCGTGGTCCAGCAGGGCTTTGCGCTGTTCGCGGGCCTCGCGCACCAGCACGGGCACGCACATCACGATGTCGCCGCGCGCGACCCCCAGCGGGTCGACGCCGTACTCGAACGTCAACACATTGGTTGCGTAGTCACGCTCGCGGAAATCGCGGTTCAGGCGGCGCCCCTCGGCCGTGCCGACCAGCCGCAGGCTGAGTTCGGCGGCCGAAAAATCGACCAGGCCGTCTTCGGCCGCGGCGGCCAGTGCGCGCTGCGCCCACCGGCGCAGGCGCCAGCGGGGCAGGCGGGCTTCTTCAACCCCGTACTGGACGGACAGGGACAGCTCAGGCGTCATTTTCAGAGGCGCGGTCATAGGCGTCGACGATGCGGGCGACCAGCGGGTGGCGCACAACATCGCGGCTGGTGAAACGGGTGGTGGCGATGCCCTGCACGTCTTCAAGCACCTTGACCGCATGGGCCAGGCCGCTGTCCTGGCCGCGCGGCAGGTCCACCTGCGACGGGTCGCCGGTGATGACGGCCTTGCTGCCAAAGCCGATCCGCGTGAGGAACATCTTCATCTGTTCCGGCGTGGTGTTCTGCGCTTCGTCCAGGATGACAAAGGCATGGTTCAGCGTGCGGCCGCGCATGTAGGCCAGCGGGGCGATTTCGATGGTCTGCTTTTCGAACAGGCGCTGCACCTTCTCGAACCCCATCAAGTCGTACAGCGCGTCATACAGGGGGCGCAGATACGGGTCCACCTTCTGGGCCAGATCGCCGGGCAGAAAGCCCAGGCGCTCGCCGGCTTCAACCGCCGGGCGCGTCAGCACCAGGCGCTGCACGGTGTCGCGTTCCATCGCGTCGATGGCGCAAGCCACGGCCAGCCAGGTCTTGCCGGTGCCGGCCGGGCCGACGCCAAACGTGATGTCGTGCTTCAGGATGTTGTTCAGGTAGTCGCGCTGGCGCGGCGTGCGCGGACGCAAGTCGCTGCGCTTGGTGCGTAGCGCGATGCTGTCGCTTTCGTCGTCCAGGGCCGGCAGCGGATCGGCTTCGCGAGCCTGTTCCGCCTCGGGCTTGTCTTCCTGCCGCCCCACGCCAATTTCCACCAGACCCAGCTGGATATCATCCACCGACAAGGCGCGGTGTACGGCCTGTTCGTGGAATCGGCGCAGTACGCGGCCGGCCAGCTCGGCCCGTTCGCCTTCAATGGTGACGCGGCTGCCACGGCGCGAGAGCGTGACGCCCATGCCGTCGGCAAGCTGCCGCAAATTTTCGTCCAGCGGGCCGCACAGATTGGCCAGGTGGGTGTTGTCGCCATCCAGACTGACGACGGCGGGCATGCTGCGACGGGCGCGGGAGCGGGGAGTGGTCATTCAGCCTCTTGGGAAACGCGGTCCACATCGGCCACCCGGGCGCGCAACGAATTCGTGTGCGCTTCGGTGATGATGACGTCGACCATTTGTCCGATAAGCCGCGCGGGCGCGGCGAAATTCACGATGCGGTTGTTCTCGGTGCGTCCCATCAGTTCGTTGGGATCGCGGCGCGAGGGGCCTTCCACCAGCAGACGCTGGCGCGTGCCGACCATGTTGCGGGCGATGGTGGCCGCCTGCTCGTTGATCAGGGCTTGCAGCCGCTGCAGACGGCGCAGCTTCACGTCTTGCGGCGTGTCGTCCGTCAGGTCGGCGGCGGGCGTGCCCGGGCGGCGGGAATAGACGAACGAGAACGACGTGTCGAAACCGACATCCTCGATCAGCTTCATCGTTTTTTCGAAGTCTTCTTCCGTTTCGCCCGGAAAGCCCACGATGAAGTCGGAAGACAGGGTCAGGTCCGGGCGGGCCGCGCGCAGGCGGCGCACGACCGACTTGAATTCCAGCGTGGTGTAGCCGCGCTTCATGCCGGCCAGCACGCGGTCGCTGCCGGCCTGTACGGGCAGGTGCAGGAACGACACCAGCTTGGGCAGGCGGGCGTAGGCGTCCACCATGCGCTGCGTCATTTCCTTGGGGTGCGAGGTCGTGTAGCGGATGCGCTCGATGCCGGGAATTTCGTGCACGTATTCCAGCAGCATGGCGAAGTCGGCGATTTCGTCCGTGCCTTCCATCTTGCCGCGATAGGCGTTCACGTTCTGGCCCAGCAGCGTCACTTCCTTCACGCCCTGGTCGGCCAGGTCAGCCACTTCAACGAGCACGTCTTCGAACGGGCGCGAGACTTCTTCGCCGCGCGTGTACGGCACGACGCAGAAGCTGCAGTACTTGCTACAGCCTTCCATGATCGACACAAACGCGGTCGCGCCATCGACGCGCGGGGGCGGCATGTTGTCGAATTTTTCGATTTCCGGGAAGCTGATGTCCACTTGCGACCGGCCTTCGGCGCGGCGGCGCGCGATCAGGTCGGGCAGGCGGTGCAGCGTCTGCGGGCCAAACACCACGTCCACGTAAGGCGCACGCTTGACGATGGCCTCGCCTTCCTGGCTGGCCACACAGCCGCCCACGCCGATCACGAGGTTCGGGTTGGTCTTTTTCAGGTGCTGCACGCGGCCCAGGTCCGAGAACACTTTTTCTTGCGCCTTTTCGCGCACCGAACAGGTGTTGAACAGGATGACGTCGGCCTCTTCCGGGTTGTCGGTCAGTTCCAGGCCCTGGTCGTCGCGCAGCACATCAGCCATCTTGTCCGAGTCGTACTCGTTCATTTGGCAGCCGAAGGTGCGGATATACAGCTTGCGGGGGGAACCGGCTTCGGTAGCGGCCAGGACGTCGGCCAGGGCGTCGGAATTGGGGGCTGCGGCGGTGTCGCCATCGCGCGCGGGCGCGTTTTCACGCTTGAGGGAGGTTGCTTGCATGATGTTCGCCGTGACGGGTGTAGATCCCGGGGGCTGAAAGGGGTGGAAAGGCGGGATTTTAACCCTTGCGTGAAAATTGTTTCTTGGTCTGGCGCGCGGGCGCCGTTACGATAGCGAGCCGGCCGAATTTCAGCCCGCAGTAACATTTCTTATTCTCTTTGAGCGGTACCGATGAACTCCAACCCTCTCACGCCTCCGGTCGCCGCTCCTGCCGCTTCCGCCGCGCCTGGCCTGCCTGTGCAGGACGAGGTTCGCAACCCGTTTTCGCTGGCCGTCTGGCTGTTGTTGGGCGCCGGCCTGGCGCTGCTGGCGGGCGCGTGTGCGCGCTGGGTGGATTTGCCGCTGGCCATCTGGATCAAGCAGTCGGTGTCCGACGGCGTGAACGAGTCGTTCGAATGGGTCGGGCAGATGGGTGAAAGCGGCCCGTACATTGGCGTGGCGTTGGCGTTCTACGTGATCGGCCTGGTGGGCCTGGCGCGCGGCTGGCGCAACCCCTTGCGCATGAGCTATGCCAGCATGGCGCGCGGCAGCTTGCTGATGCTGTCCACCATGGCGGTGGGCGGGCTGATTGTGCTGGTGCTCAAGCGTTCGGTGGCGCGCGCCCGTCCTGAATTGTTTTTCGAGAAAGGCATCTACGGCTTGGGCGAGTCCTTTTCGCGCGTGCAGCAGTTCAATTCCTTTCCGTCCAGCCACACCTATGCGGCGTTTGCCGTGGCGGTGGTGCTGAGCATCCTGGCCCCGCGCTGGCGCGTGGCGTTTCTGCTGCTGGCCACGCTGGTGGCGATGAGCCGCCTGGTTAACCTGGACCATTACCTGTCGGACGTGATGACGGCGGCCGGCATCGCCGTGCTGGTTGGCCATGTGCTGGCGCCGCGCGTGTTGTGCAGCAAGTATCAATGGCCGTTGCGCGCGCCCTGGCGTTGGTGGAGAAAAGCGTGAAGGGGCTTGCTGGAGCAAAAAAGCCGCGATGTGAATCGCGGCTTTTTTTATCGCAACGTGCCGAGGCTTCACGGTAAAGCGTCACGGCGGAGCTTCACGGTAGAGCGTCACGGTAAAGCGTTACGGTAAAGCGTTACGGCGGAGCTTCTCGGTAAAGCTCTACGGCGGAGCTTCAGGCGAAATTGACGACCACGCGGCGGTTCGTGCGGCTTTTCTTTTCGATCTTGGCAATCGCCACCGGGCCAATTTCACGGGTATTGCGCACATGGGTGCCGCCACAGGGCTGGCGGTCTACCCCCGGGATTTCAATGATGCGGATCTTGGCGGTGCCTGCCGGCGGGGCGGCGCCCACGGTGCGCACCAGGTCAGGCTGCGCGGCCAGTTCCCCAGGCGTGATGCCGTTCACGGTGACGTCGATGTCGCGGCTGATCAGTGCGTTCAGGCGCTCGGTCAGTTCCACTTTTTCCAGCGTGGATTCGGGCAGGTCGAAATCGATGCGGGCGGAGTCGGCCGAGATGCTGCATCCCGTCACGGGTGCGGGCACCAGCGACCCCAGCAGGTGCAGGCAGGTATGCAGGCGCATCAGGCGATGGCGGCGCGCCCAGTCGATGGCGACGGTGACGCGGTCGCCCACTTGCGGGGGCGTGTCACCGTCCGCCAGCGTCAGCATGTGCAGGATGCGCTGGCGGTCGTCGGCGTAGACGGTATCTGCCAGCGTCAGGACGCGTCCGTCGGCCAGTGTCAGCGTGCCGCTGTCGCCAGCTTGGCCTCCGCTGCGGGCATAGCAGATGGTCTCGTCCAGCTCGACGCCTTCGGGGTTGACGGCGATGACGGTGGCTTGGCACTGGTCCAGATAGGGCTCGTCGTCAAAGCGTTTGCGGGTGGCGGTCATGCAGGGTCTCCGGTTGGTTTTTTTGGGGGGCCACGATCTACGCCAGGGTCTTCTGCCCGTGTGGCGTGTCGATCAGCGCAATCAGGCGCGGCGGGCCGTCAGTTTGTTCCAGGTCGATCAGGGTATCGGCGCCCATCCAGGTCAGCCCTTGGCGCAGCAGGCCCGCCTGCGGGTGGTGACCGGTCAGCCGCAGCAGTTTCAGGGGCTGGCGGGGCAAGCTGACGCCGGGGTAAGTGTCCACATCCCATTGAATCAGCGTGGGCAGCAGGCCATCGCCGACCGTGTGGCCCGCTTCGCGCCAGACGGGCAGGCTGCCGTCGTCTGGCACCGTCAAGCGCCAGCGCAGGTCGCCACGCGTCATGGGGATGACGGGCGCGATGCGGTCGGGGTGCTCGGCCTGCATGTGGGTCAGATCCAGCGGCGCTTCCACCCGCGCGGCCCAATGCGCCAGGAAAGGCCCCTGTTCCAGCCGCGCGCGCATCGCGCCCTGATCCAGCCCGAACCAGCGTGGCCGCTCGGGGGCGGGCGCATCGGGATCAATGGCGATGACCTCCAGATACACGCCGTCGGCCATGCCCAGCACGCGGTTGTGGGTCCCCATGCGCGGGTGCGCGCCACCGCCTTGGGGCGCAATACCCAACAGGTCAGCGACATATTCCGTACCGCTGGCAAGATCCGCCGCGGCAATGACGAGATGATCAATGGTGAGTTTCATGGTGGCCTATGGTAGCGAATGCTGGCGGATTCGTACCCGTACACCCGCAGGCATGCCATCGGTACAGTGCGAATCAGGCCGTGACGATGATGCCCGCCGCGTCCGATTGCCGATATATTTCAATACGCCTTGCGGCGAGAACGGCAAAGGTAGACGCATCGGCCCCGTGCGGCTATTCGTAGAGACCGAGGTGTGCAGGGCCAGGAATCAAAGCAAGCAGAAAACAAAAAACCCGTCGCACAAGCGACGGGTTTTTGTCTGAAGCCTAAGTTAGCTGGGGATCAGGCGACTTCGCCTTCCTCGCCTTCCTTCTTGACCGGCTTGATCAGGTCTTCGCGTTTCACGCCCATCCACATGGCCAGCGCGGCGGCGACGAACACCGACGAGTAGATGCCGAACCAGATGCCGATGGTGAGGGCCATGGCGAAGTAGTGCAGGGTGGGGCCGCCGAAGAACAGCATGGCCAGCACCATCATCTGCGTCGAACCGTGGGTGATGATGGTCCGCGAAATGGTTTGCGTGATGGCGCTGTTGATGACTTCCTGCACGTCCGCCTTGCGGTACTTGCGGAAGTTCTCGCGGATACGATCCATGATGACCACGGATTCGTTCACGGAGTAGCCCAGCACCGCCAGCACGCCCGCCAGCACCGACAGCGAGAATTCCCACTGGAAGAAGGCGAAGAAGCCCAGGATGATCACCACGTCGTGCAGGTTGGCGATCACGCCGGCGACGGCGAACTTCCATTCAAAGCGGAAGCCCAGGTACACCATGATGCCGATGACCACGACCAGCAGCGCCATCAAGCCGTTGTGCAACAGCTCCTGGCCGACTTGCGGGCCCACGAATTCCACGCGGCGCAGTTCGACGCCGGAGTCGGCCGTCTTCAGCGCGGCCATGACGGTTTCGCTTTGGGTCGCCGACGTTTGGCCTTCCTGCAGCGGCAGGCGGATCATGACGTCGTGCGAGGTGCCGAAGTTCTGCACCTGGAAGTCGGTGTAGCCCAGCTTGGACACCACGCCCCGCACGTTTTCCAACTGCGCCGTCTGGGCGTAGTTGACTTCCATGACCGTGCCGCCGGTGAATTCGATCGACAGGTGGAAGCCGCGCGTGAGGATGAAGAAGACCGCCAGGACGAACGTGACGAGACTGATGATGTTCAGCACCAACGCGTGGCGCATGAACGGGATGGTGCGGTGAATACGGAAAAATTCCATTTTTCGCCTTCGGTTCTTTTCTGTGGAGGGCGGCTTGCGCCGCCCGCCTTATTGTCAGTTAGCCTTCGGTTTCCAGACTTCGCCGATGGAAATCGTGGTGAGCTTCTTCTTGCGGCCGTAGTACAGATTGGCCAGCGCGCGCACACCCACCACCGACGAGAACATCGAGGTCAGGATGCCCAGGCAGTGCACCACCGCGAAGCCGCGGATCGGACCCGAACCGAAGGCCAAGAGCGCCAGACCGACGATGAGCGTCGTGAGGTTGGAGTCAAGAATGGTGCCCCAGGCGCGTTCGAAACCTTGGTGAATGGCCTGCTGCGGAGAAGCCCCCGCGCGCAATTCTTCCCGTATCCGCTCGTTGATCAGCACGTTCGAGTCAATGGCCATACCGAGCGTCAGCGCGATAGCGGCAATGCCGGGCAGCGTGAGCGTGGCTTGCAGCATGGACAACAGCGCCAGCAGCAGCAGCACGTTCAGCGTCAGGCCGACGGTGGAGAACACGCCGAACAAGTGGTAGTACAGGATGATGAAGGCAGCGATGGCCAGGAAACCGTACAGCGTCGAATGGAAGCCCTTCGAGATGTTGTCGGCGCCCAGGCTCGGGCCGATGGTGCGTTCTTCGATGATGGACATCGGTGCGGCCAGCGCGCCGGCGCGCAGCAGCAGCGCGGTGTCGGCAGCTTCTTCGGAGCTCATGCTGCCCGAGATCTGCACTTGGCCGCCCGCGATTTCGCTGCGGATGACCGGCGCCGTGACCACTTCGCCCTTGCCGTTTTCAAACAGCAGGATGGCCATGCGCTTGCCGATGTTGTCGCGGGTGACGTCGCGGAAGATGCGGGCGCCCTTGGAATCCAGCGTCAGGTGGACGGCGGCTTGCTGGGTTTGCGAATCGCGGCCGGGCTGGGCGTCTTGCAGGTTTTCACCCGTCAGGACGACCTGGCGGCGAACCAGAATCGGACGGCCGTCGCGGTCGTTGTAGCGTTCCAGGCCGAACGGCACGGTGCCGCCCATCAGCGCGGCTTGCGCGGTGGGGGTGTCGTCAACCATGCGGATTTCCAGCGTGGCGGTGCGGCCCAGCAATTCCTTGGCCTTGGCCACGTCTTGCACGCCGGGCAGTTGCACCACGATGCGGTCCGAACCTTGTTGCTGGATGACCGGTTCGGCCACGCCCAGTTCGTTGATCCGGTTGTGCAGGGTGTTGATGTTCTGCTTCAGCGCCGAGTCTTGCACGCGCTGGACGGCGGCCGGGTTCAGGGCGCCCAGCAGCAGCGGCTTGCCGCCTTCTTCGCGCTCGGTGAATTCCAGGTCGGGCAGGCGGGTGCGCAGCGTCGAGATGGCGCGGTCGCGGTCGTCGTTGTTGGCGAACGTGGCGGCCACACCCATGCCGGAGCGTTCGACGCTGGCGACGTTGACCTTCTGGTCACGCAGCACCGAGCGCACGTCGGCCGACAGCGAGTCGTAGCGGGCGGTGAGCGCGCCCTGCATGTCGACTTGCAGCAGGAAGTGCACGCCACCGCGCAAGTCCAGGCCCAGGTACATGGGCTTGGGGGCGAACCAGCCCATCGCGCGCATCCAGGCGGGCGAGGCGGGCAGCAGGTTCAGCGCCACGGTGTAATGCGGGTCGCCTGCGACGGTATTCAGGGATTTGTCGATGAGATCGCGCGCCTGCAATTGCAGGTCGGTCGAGGAGAAGCGGGCGCGCACGGTGCCGAGCGTGCCGTTCTGTTCGTAGAACACCCCTTCGTTGGGGATTTTGGCGTCCGTCAGGATCTGATCGACCCGGCTCAGCATGGCCGCGTCGACCTTGATGGTGGCTTTGGCGCTGGACACCTGGACGGCAGGGGATTCGCCGTAGAAATTGGGAAGCGTGTACAGCAGGCCAATGATGACCGCGATCAGGACCGTAATGTACTTCCAGAGGGGATAGCGGTTCATTGCCGGCTACTTCATGTCAGGGTGATAAAAGGGCCGCCCGGGCGATGAACGCGGCGGGCGGCGGTGGGTCCCATCAAACGTAATTAAGAGCCCGATGGGGCTCTATTAGACGCTTAAAGGGCCTTGATGGTTCCTTTAGGAAGCACGGTCGAAACCGACGACTTCTGCATGATCACTTCGACGGGCTTGTCGGCCAGCTCGGAGACTTCAACGGTCACGTAGCTGTCGTTGACCTTGGTGACCTTGCCGAGCATGCCGCCGGCGGTGACCACTTCGTCACCCTTGGCCAGGGCGGCGATCAGGTTACGGTGCTCTTTCTGACGCTTCATCTGGGGACGGATCATCAGGAAATAGAGGATCACGAACATCAGGACGATGGGCAACATGCCCATCAACGCATTACCTTCAGGGGCGGCGGCTTGAGCCACGACGAGGCTTGCGGTATCGATAACGGACATTGAATTCTCCTGCGTTTAAGTCTGTTTGGGTTGTTTGTTGCTACGGCTGGCGATGCCCGGGTTCTCTGTGTAACCGTGGGTCAGCGTCAAACCTCTTAGCTGTCTTGTTATGCGCCCATCCCCGCGCGAGCCATGGATAGGGCAAGCCGACTATTGTATCTATCTTATTGCCAGCCTTTCACTAGGGAGGGAACCGAATCTATGGGGGCGAATTCCCGATAGAAAAGGCCCCCCTGGAAAAAGGCCGGTTTATTCGATGCCGCGCGCCCGGTCGGCGGCGAACTGCGCGCGCCATGCGTCGAAACGCCCGGCGGCGATCGCTTCGCGCATTTCCTTCATGATAGTCAGATAGAAATGCAGATTGTGCAGCGTGTTCAGGCGCGCGCCGGTGATCTCGTTGGCCCGCTGCAAATGATGCAGATAAGCGCGCGAAAAATTCCCGCAGGTGTGGCACGAGCAGCTGGGGTCCAGCGGGCGGGTGTCGTCGCGGTACTTGGCGTTGCGGATCTTGACGTCGCCAAAGCGGGTGAACAGCCAGCCGTTGCGCGCGTTGCGGGTGGGCATGACGCAGTCGAACATGTCTACGCCGCGGCTCACGCCTTCGACCAGGTCTTCCGGCGTGCCCACACCCATCAGGTAGCGGGGGGCTTGCTCCGGCAGCTTGGGCGTCACGTGCGCCAGGATGCGCATCATGTCTTCTTTGGGTTCGCCCACCGACAGGCCGCCGATGGCGTAACCGTGGAAACCGATGTCTTGCAGGCCCGCCAGCGATTCATCGCGCAGCGATTCGTACATGCCGCCCTGAACGATGCCAAAGAGCGCGTTCGGGTTGCCCAGGCGGTCGAATTCGTCGCGCGAACGGCGCGCCCAGCGCAACGACATGCGCATCGAGCGGGCAGCTTCTTCCACCGTGGCCGGGCGGCCGTCGATTTCGTAAGGCGTGCATTCGTCGAACACCATGACGATGTCCGAATTCAGCGAACGCTGGATGCGCATGGATTCTTCGGGCGTCAGGAACAGGCGCGCGCCGTCGATCGGGGAGGCGAACTTCACGCCTTCCTCGGTGATCTTGCGCATGCCTTGCAGGCTGAACACCTGGAAGCCGCCCGAGTCGGTCAGGATGGGCTTGTCCCACTGCATGAAGCCGTGCAGGCCGCCGTGCTTCTCCATGATTTCCGTGCCCGGGCGCAGCCACAGGTGGAACGTGTTGCCCAGCACGATCTGCGAGCCGATCTCTTTCAGCTCGTGCGGCATCATGGCCTTCACGCTGCCATAGGTGCCCACAGGCATGAAGATGGGCGTCTCGACCACGCCGTGATTCAGCGTGATGCGGCCGCGGCGGGCGCCGCCGTCAGTGGCGAGCAGTTCGAAATTCAGTCCGGTCATGGGGCGGGGGACTCGATAAACATGGCGTCGCCATAGCTGAAGAAGCGGTAGCGCTGGGCCACCGCATGGGCGTAGGCGCGGCGGATTGGCTCGACGCCGGCCAGCGCCGACACCAGCATCAGCAGGGTCGACTGGGGTAAGTGGAAGTTGGTAACCAGCGCGTCCACCACACGGTACGTGTAGCCGGGGGTGATGAACAAGCGGGTGTCGCCTTGGGCGGCAGCCAGCGGCAGGCCAGGGGCCGTTCGGCCTTCGGTCTGTGCGGCGGCGGACTCCAGGGCGCGCACGCTGGTGGTGCCAACGGCGATGACGCGGCCGCCCTTGGCGCGGGTGGCGGCGATGGCGTCCACGGTAGCCTGCGGCACCGTGAACCATTCGGCGTGCATGATGTGGTCGGCCAGATTGTCCACGCGCACCGGCTGGAACGTGCCTGCGCCGACGTGCAGCGTGACAAAAGCGCGCGCCACGCCCAGGCTGGCCAGGCGGTCGAGCGTGGGCTGGTCAAAGTGCAGGCCGGCCGTGGGCGCCGCTACCGCGCCTGGTTCGCGGGCGTAGACCGTTTGATAACGGTCATCGTCGCCCGCGTCGGCCGCGTGCGTGATGTAGGGCGGCAGCGGGGTCGCGCCATGGGCGTCCAGCAAGTCCAGCACGGGGCCAGGGAAGCGGATGTCGAAAAGCTCACCTTCGCGGCCCAGCACCGTGGCGTCAAACGCGTCGGCCAGGCGCAGCACCATGCCAGCGCCGGGCGACTTGCTGGCGCGCACATGGGCCAGCACGCGGTCAGGTTCGGTGATGCGTTCGACCAGGACTTCGATCTTGCCGCCCGTGATCTTGTGCCCGGCCAGGCGCGCCTTGATTACGCGCGTGTCGTTGAAGACCAGCAGGTCGTCCGGGCGCAGCAGGCCGGCAAGGTCGGCGAATTGGCGGTCGTGCAGCTGGCTTGCGGCGTCCAGATGCAGCAGCCGGCTGCCTGTGCGTTCGGCGGCGGGCGTCTGCGCGATCAGCTCGGGCGGCAGCTCGTAATTGAAATCGGAAACGGTCAGGGACTGGGTCACGCGGGTATCTGTCTGTCAGTGAGGGCCGGCGGCGCAAAACGCAGGCCGCGACGGCCGGGCGAGCTCGGGGCAACCGGCTATTGTAAAGGGGACGGTTAATAGGGGCGGAACAGAGGGGATTCCGAGGGGGTTGCGCCGCGCCATTCCCGCCGTATAACTGCGTTCACCGCCGTAGCGGATCGGCGCCGTTCCTACAACGACATCCGCGCACCCAAGGAGACCGCGCATGACCCCTCGTAGCACCTTGATGGCCGCCGCCCTGGCGGCCTTGATGATGGCGGGCGGCTCGCCCGCGCTGGCGCAAGTGAAGATTGGCGCCACCCTGTCCACGACCGGCCCGCAGGCGTCGCTGGGCATCCCCGAACGCAACACCATCAGCCTGTTGCCCACCGAAATCGGCGGCATGAAGGTTGAATACATCGTCCTGGATGACGCTTCCGACACCACCCGGGCCGTCAGCAATTCCCACAAGCTGATCTCCGAGAACAAGGTGGACCTGATCATCGGTTCCACCACCACGCCCAACACGATGGCCATGCTGGATACGGTGGCAACCGGGGCCACGCCCGTGATTACGCTGGCCTCGTCGGCCCGGCTGATTGACCCGGTGGACGACAAACGGCGCTGGGTGTTCAAAACGCCACACTCCGATTCGCTGATGGCCGAGGGCATCGCCCGCCACGCCGCCGCCAATGGCGTGAAGAAGCTGGGCTTCATCGGATTCAACAACGCCCTGGGCGAGACCTTCTGGGTGGAAGTCGAGAAGGCGGCCAAGAAGCACGGGATCGAGGTGGTGGGCAGAGAAAGCTTCGCGCCGGCCGACACCTCGGCCGTCGCCCAGACCTTGAAATTGATCGGCGCGGCGCCCGACGCCGTGGTGGTGGGCGCGTCTGGCACGCCGGCCGCCATGCCCGCCCGGGCGCTGCGCGAACGCGGCTTCAAGGGCAAGATCTATTTCAACCATGGCGTGGCCAACAACGATTTCCTGCGCGTGTGCGGCACGGCCTGCGAGGGCGCCTGGGTGCCTGTCGGGCCGGTGATGGTGGCTGACCTGCTGCCCGCTGACAACCCGGTCAAGGCCACGGCGCAGGCATTCGCGAAAAAGTACGAGGCCGCCAACGGGGCGGGCAGCGTGTCGCTCTTCGCGGCCTACACCTGGGACGTGGGCCTGCTGCTGCAACAGGCGATTCCCGTCGCGCTGAAAACGGCCAAGCCCGGCACGCCCGAGTTCCGGGCCGCGCTGCGCGACGCCCTGGAGAACGTCAAGAACCTGCCGACCGCGACGGGCGTGGTCAGCATGAGCCCCACCGATCACAACGGGCTGGACGAACGGGCGCTGGTCATGGCGACCGTGGCGTCCGGCAAGTGGCGCTTGCAGTAAACCGCCGGGCGCGGGGCGGGCGGGCGGTTTCCAGCAGGCCTGGCCGCCCGTAACCGTCTCAGGTTTTGTATGCTCTCGGGTTTGCAGGACTAGCAACCGGGTGGACAAGGCATGACGGGACAAGCGAATAAGCGGGTGGGCGGGCTGAAGCAATGGCTGGCCGGCGGGCTGCTGGCCCTGTCCGCGGGGGCGGCCTGCGCGCAAGTCCAGGGCTTGCCGCCCAACGTCGTCAACGCCTGGAAGGCCACCAAGCTGCCCGACAGCGCGCTGTCGCTGGTCGTGCAAGAGCTGGGCGGGCAGCGTCTGGTGGCGCTGAACGCGAAGGAAGCGCGCAACCCGGCCTCGGTGATGAAGCTGGTTACCACCTGGGCCGCGCTGTCCGAGCTTGGCCCCAACTATGTCTGGCGCACGGAATTCATGACGGCGCCGGGCGCGCGCCCCGACGCCAAGGGCGTGCTGGCCGGCCCCTTGTATCTGCGGGCGGGCGGCGACCCCCAATTTCTGATGCAAGACCTGTGGGCGCTGCTGCGCGAACTGCGCTTGCGCGGGGTCAAGCAGATCAACGATCTGGTTATCGACCGCAGCATCTTTGGCCAGGTCGCAACCGACCCGGGCGCCTTCGATGGCGCCCCGGACCGCGCCTATAACGCCAGCCCCGACGCCCTGATGGTGGGTTTCGGTGCGCTGCGCCTGCTGTTCACGCCAGACGCCGCCGCCCATAAATGGGTGCCGCTGATCGATCCGCCGTTACCCGGCCTGAAGATCGAAGGCAGCGTGGAATGGAGCGATATCCGCTGCCCCGGCCCCCCGGTGGTGACGACCGAGCCGCTCATCACCCAACAAGGCGTGACGATCCGCGTGGGCGGCAAAGTGGCGGGTTCTTGCGGCGAATTCAGTTTGTACCGGCTGGCGTTGTCGCAACCCGACTACGCCACCGAAATCTTCCGGATGCTCTGGAAGGAGTTGGGCGGCACGTTCAAGGGGCAGGTCCGGGCGGGCATGGTGCCGGCTGACGCCGTGGTGCTGGCCTCGCATGATTCGCCGACGCTGGCCGAGGTGATCCGCCAGATCAACAAGCGCAGCAACAACGTCATGGCGCGTACGCTGCTGTTGACCTTGGGCGCCGAACGCGGCCGCCGGCCCGCTACCGTGGGCAGCAGCGAGGCCGTGGCCAAGGGGCTGCTGGTCAAGCAGGGGCTGGACATGCCGGAGCTGGTTATCGACAACGGCGCGGGTCTGTCGCGTGATGCGCGCGTGTCGGCTGACAGCCTGGCCTCGATGCTTACCGTGGCCTGGAATTCGCCGGTCATGCCGGAGTACATTTCGTCCTTCGCCATTGCGGGGGTGGACGGCACGGTGCGCCGCCGCCTGAAAGGCGATGGCACGCAGGGCATGGCCCACCTGAAGACGGGGTCGCTGCGCGACGTGCGCTCGATTGCCGGGTACGTGCTGGGCGCCAGCGGCAAGCGCTATGTGGTTGTCAGCATCGTCAACCATGAGCAGGCGGGCGCTGTCCGGGCGTTTGACGACGCGCTCATCGCCTGGCTTGCCGATCAATAGACCACAACAACAGGCCGCAACAACAGGCCACAACTTTCTTAAACCGATTACGATCCTCGGGTGTGGCTCGAAAACGGGCGACGCAAACGCGTTGCGCCGGTCTGGTTCCCCCGAGGCGATAACCCCTGTATTTCAATATTCTGGAGAGTTACGCACATGCCTGTGCACGAAATCCGCCATCCGCTGATCCGCCATAAGCTCGGGATCATGCGTCGCGCAGACCTCAGCACGAAGAGCTTCCGTGAGTTGTCGCAGGAAGTGGGCGCGCTGCTTACCTATGAGGCGTCCAAGGATCTGCCGCTGGCGCCGACCACCGTGGAAGGCTGGTGTGGCCAGGTTCAAGTCGAGAAAATTGCGGGCAAAAAGGTCACGGTCGTGCCGATTTTGCGCGCTGGCATCGGCATGCTGGACGGCGTGCTCAGCCTGATTCCGGGCGCCAAGGTCAGCGTGGTGGGCGTGGCCCGCAACGAAGAAACGCTGGAAGCGCACACGTACCTGGAACGCCTGGTGGGCGAACTGGACCAGCGCCTGGCGCTGATCGTCGACCCCATGCTGGCCACGGGCGGTTCCATGGTTGCTGCTATCGACCTGCTCAAGCGCGCCGGCTGCAAGGAAATCCGCGCGCTGGTGCTGGTGGCGGCACCCGTTGGTATCGACACCGTGCTGGCCAAGCACCCGGACGTGCATATTTATACGGCGTCCATCGATGACGGCTTGAACGAACACGGCTACATCATGCCGGGCCTGGGTGATGCGGGCGACCGCATTTTCGGGACCACGCAAAAGACGGATTGAAAGGCAGGGCCGGGGTGACGTTGCGTCACCTTGCGTTCCCCCGGCCTTTTCCTCAGCCGGTCACCGCCCCTCCAGATGCTGCCCAAACCATTGGAGTTTCGGCGCCAGACCGGCGACCTCGCCCACGATCAACAATGCGGGCGAATGAATTCCATGTTCCGCCGCCAATCGGGGTAACGCCTCCAGCGTGCCGGACAGCACCCGCTGTTCCGGCCGGCTGCCGTTTTCAATCAACGCGAACGGAGTCTGGGCGGAGCGTCCGTGGTTCAGCAGCCTGCGGGTCAGCAGGTCCAACTGCCCCACACCCATATAGAACGCCAGCGTCTGCTTTTCACGCGCCAGCGCGGGCCAATCCAGGTTGTCTTCATCTTCGCGGCAATGCGCCGTGATCAGGCGTACCGATTGCGCGTGCTCGCGGTGCGTGAGGGGAATGCCTGCATAGGCCGCACAGGCTAGTGCGGCGGTAATGCCCGGCACCACTTCATAGCGCACGCCGTGCGCGCGCAGATATTCCAGTTCTTCGCCGCCCCGGCCAAAAATAAACGCGTCGCCGCCTTTCAGCCGCACTACGCGGCGGCCCGCTTGCGCATGTTCCACCAGCAGCGCGTGGATGCGGGCCTGCGTGGCGTGGTGGTTTTCGCCGGGCAGCTTGCCTACGGGCACGCGGTCGGCATCGCGGCGTGCCAGCGACATGATGTCGTCGCTGACCAGGCGGTCGTACAGAATGACGTCTGCTTCGTTCAGCGCGCGCAATGCCTTCAAGGTCAGCAGGCCGGGGTCGCCAGGGCCGGCGCCCACCAGCACGACGCTGCCGTCGGCAGGCGCGATGGGCGTGTCCAGCGCGTCAGATAACGCGGCTTCGGCCTGTGCGGGTTGCTGCTGGCGCAGAAAGCCAGCGACGGGGCCGTCCAGCAGCCAGTCGTAGAAGCGGCGGCGCGCGCCCAGATCCGGGTGGCTTGCACGAATGCGCTTGCGGTACGTGGCGGCCAGCGCGGCCAATTGGCCCAGCGTGTGGTCGAACAGCGATTCGATGCGCTCGCGTACGCGGCGCGCCAGCACGGGCGCCACGCCCGACGATGAAATGGCCACGATGACGGGCGAGCGGTCAACGATGGACGGCACCTGAAAGGACGACAGTTCGGGGTCATCCACCACATTGGCAAAGATGCGGCGCGCGCTGGCCGCGTCCGATACGGTGGCATTGGCGCTGCGGTCGTCCGTGGCGGCCACCACCAGCCAGACGTCGTCCAGCCAGGCTGGGTCGAACCGGCCGGGCAAATAGCGAATGCGGCCGTCTGCGGCAAGCGCCGTCAGCGCAGGCGTGAGTTCCGGCGCGCCCACGACGACATCTGCGGCGGCTTCCAGCAGGGCAAGCGTCTTGCGCTCGGCCACCGCGCCGCCGCCCACCACCAGCACCTGCCGATTTTTCAGATCGGCAAAAATCGGGAAAAGCTTCATCTCTTAGCCGCCTCGGGTGTCCCCGGCAAAATATCACCCGATGATAGGGACGGGTTTACATCCCCACAACTTTTGATTTCATGAATCCATATTTCCAGAACTTATTTGACGGGGGCGCTCTGCGAACGCGCGTTTCGGACACGTTCCGACATACGCCGCCCGGTTTAACCGGTGTAGTATCAAACCGCCGTTCGCTCGGGCGGGCGGCGCTTTCCGGATATATGGAGTGGTTTGTGACGATGCGAAAAATGGCATCCCTGATTTTGGCGGCGGGCGCGCTGGGCGCGGCCGCGTCGGCGCAGGCCGGCGTTTGCGATGCGCAGTTCATGCATGACGGCGGCGCGGTGCAACTGACCGGCTCGGGCAACTTGTCCTTGGGCGCTGACCTGACCTTCGCCGAGGTTACAAAAAGCAATGGCGACAACTGCCGCGCACGCGTGCAAGGCGTCGCCACGTTCAGCTATGCAGGCCTGCCGCCGGGCAAGTCCAAGCTGGATTATTTGATGACGGTAAAGGGCGGCCAAGCCACCTTTTTGCGCTACGCCAATGCGGGTGAAGCCCCGCAACCTTCCGAAGGCCAGTTTGATTTGCGCATGCTGGGTTTGTTCGCGTACGACGGCAAGCTCAACCCGGGACAAAAACTGCCCGGCTCGTCGTTCCGTTTGAAGATCGGCAAGGAAGCGCCGGTGGGCGGCCAGCCCAGCACAACGGTGCGCATCGGCGAAAAATCGGTGGGCCAGAAGAAGGCGGTGAACACGGCGCTGGGCAACCAGTCGTGCCATCCCATCACGTATACGCGCAACTCGGACCCCACGATGGCGACCTTCCAAGGTTTGACCATTCCGATCCCCGGCATGAACACGACCGTCACCGATTGGTATTGCCCCGCGGTGAACCTGGTGATGAAGCAAGACATTGATCAAGGCGGTGTAAAGTCAGCCGTTGAAATTACGCAGATCAAGTAGCACACAGTATCAAGCGGGCCATGCTGCGGGCATGGCGGCTGGTATGATGTTTTCGTCATAGACACACAACAGGAGCTCAAAAAATGGCCACGAGAAAATCCGAAGAAGTCGCAAAAGAAAAACTCATCGACAGTGTCAAGACCAGTTTGAATGACGCCGAAAACCTGCTGCGCGAAGCGGCCGGCACCACCGGCGAAAAGGCAAACGAACTGCGTGACCGCGCCATGACCTCGCTCAAGCGCACGCGCGAAGCCCTATACGAAGCCCAAGACGCCGTGCTGGAGCGTGGCCGCAAAGCCGCTCGCGCCACCGACGACTACGTGCACGACAATCCCTGGCAAGCCATCGGGATCGCAGGCGTGACCGGCCTGCTGCTCGGCTTGCTGATCAGCCGCCGCTGATAAGGCTTGGACGTCCGGGCGGGCCGCGCCGGCATCTTGCCGCGCTGCCCGCCCGGTGTCCTTCATGCCATGGGTCTACGAAAATCTGTTTTCGGAGTCGCGTCCAGCCTGGTCGGGTTGGTACGCACGCGCCTCGAGTTGCTGGCGCTGGAAGCCGCCGACGAGAAATCGCGCTTGCTCAAACTGTTGGGCATGGCATTTGCCGCGTTGCTCTTCTTGACGTTGGCGGTGCTGGTGTTCACGGTGACTGTCGCCGTGCTGTTCTGGCCCACAGAAGACCGCTATCTGGCCCTGGGCCTGCTGGCTGCCTTCTACGGCATTGTCGGCGTGGCCTTGTTGCTGGTGGTGCGGCACGGCTTGGTCTACGGCGCGCCGCCTTTCGCGGCCACGCTTGAAGAACTGGGCCGTGATGCGGAATTGCTGGAACGCATCCGCGATGCGCAAGACGACGATCCCCCGCCCACGCGCCGACGCGAGGAGGACTGAACCATGTCGAAAAGGTCTCCTATCGTTGATCGCGCCGTGCGTATCGAATTGCTGCGCGCGCGCGCAGCCATCGAGCGCGAATCGCTGGCGCAGAATATCGTGTCGACGGGCCACAAGCTGGAACCCGCATCCATCATCCGGGGCTTGCTGCCTCGGTTGGCGGCGGGCGGGGCCTCGCGCTGGGCATTGCAGGCCATCACGATGGCGCGCCGTTATCCGCTGGTCAGCTCGTCGTTGTCCACGTTGTTCATGCGTGGCGGCAACCGGTCCAAGGTGCTCAAGATTGCCGGGGGCGCATTGGTCGGCTGGCAGTTGTACAAGCTCTGGCAAAGCTCGCGCGACGACACGCAATAGCGCGCGTCTTACCGCAAGCAATGCCAATAAAAAACCCCGCCTTGAATCTGGCGGGGTTTGTCTTTGGGGCGACGGAAGCGGGCTTACAGGCCCAATTGGCCCCAGATGTCGTCCACGCGTTTCTTGATGTCGGCGTCCATCGTGATGGGGGTACCCCATTCGCGATTCGTTTCGCCCGGCCATTTGTTGGTGGCGTCCAGGCCCATCTTGCCGCCCAGGCCGGAGACCGGGGATGCAAAGTCCAGATAGTCGATCGGCGTGTTTTCCACCAGCAGCGTGTCACGCACCGGGTCCATGCGGGTGGTCATCGCCCACACCACTTCCTTCCAGTCGCGCGGGTTGATGTCTTCGTCCACCACCACGATGAACTTGGTGTACATGAACTGGCGCAGGATGCTCCACAGGCCAAACATGACGCGCTTGGCGTGACCCGCGTACTGCTTGCGGATCGACACCACCGCCAGGCGGTAGCTGCACCCTTCGGGCGGCAGGTAGAAATCCACGATTTCCGGCAACTGACGGCGCAGCAGCGGCACGAACACTTCGTTCAGCGCCACGCCCAGCACGGCGGGCTCGTCGGGCGGTTTGCCGGTGTAGGTGGAGTGATAGATGGGATTGCGCCGCATCGTGATCCGCTCGACCGTGAAGACCGGAAACCAATCTTGCTCGTTGTAGTAGCCGGTGTGGTCGCCGTAGGGGCCTTCCAGCGCCATTTCGTAGTCGCTGTTGGGCGGTGGGTTCACGCCTTCCGGCACCACGGGCTTGATGGCGCGCGGGTCGGAAGACGGCAGCAGATGGCCTTCCAGCACGATTTCGGCCCAGGCCGGCACCGACAAATTGCTGCCTAGCGCCTGCGCCACCTCGGTGCGCGAACCGCGCAGCAGACCGGCGAACTGGTATTCGGACAGGCTGTCGGGCACGGGGGTGACGGCGCCCAAGGTGGTGGCCGGGTCAGCGCCCAGCGCAACGGCGATGGGAAACGGCGTGCCCGGGTTGGCCAGGGCGTGGTCCCGGAAGTCCAACGCGCCGCCGCGGTGCGACAGCCAGCGCATGATCAGCTTGTTCGGCCCCAGCAATTGCTGGCGGTAGATGCCCAGGTTTTGGCGCTTGGCGTTGGGGCCGCGCGTAATCACCAGGCCCCACGTCAGAAGCGGCGCCACGTCGCCGGGCCAGCAGGTTTGAATCGGCAGACGGGTCAGGTCCACGTCCTTGCCTTCCCAGACCACTTCCTGGCAGGCCGGGCTTTTGACGTTCTTGGGGCTCATGTCCCACAACGCGGCCTTCAGCATCGACACCTTGGCCAGCGCATCGCGCAGGCCTTTGGGCGCTTCGGGTTCGCGCAGCGATGCCAGCAGCTCGCCGATGTCGCGCAGCGCGCTGACGTTGTCGGCGCCCATGCCGCGGGCCACGCGCGACGGCGTTCCGAACAGATTCGTAAGCACCGGCATCTCGGCCGGCTTGCCGTCGTGCTGGGCTTTTTCGAACAGCAGGGCGGGGCCTTCGGCGCGCAGCACACGGTCGGAAATTTCCGTCATTTCCAGCCGTGTGGACACCGGCGCGCCGATGCGTTTGAGGTCGCCCATGCGTTCAAGTTGGGCGAGGAAGTCTCTAAGGTCGCGGTATTTCACTACAGATCCCAGCGATTTGGTTACATTTTACGGAGAAAGAGAGGTTAACATTGACTCCCTCTTTTTCACGCAGGAGGTTTTTATGCCCGATGCGTCAGTGGCCAACCTGTTCAGGAATATGGCCCAAGGAGTGCACGAATATCTTGCCGAGTCCTTGCGTATCTGCTCAGTCTATCTGGGCATCGCGGTGATTGTGACGGTAAGCATGGGATTTGCCCTGCCTGGTTTGCGCGATCAGGCATTGCAAGTGCACAAAGCCTTGTTGACCGCCCTAGCGCCTTCATCCATGCAATCCGGCACCGAATCCGATGTCGGCTCCGAGTTGGGTTCCGACACTGCGTCGGCGATTGCCATGGCCGTTCCAACCGCTCCCGCCAGCAATGCCACCGGCATGCTGGGGCCGGCTCGCGTCGCGCCGCCCGTACCGAAGAAGCCCGCCTTGGTGGCGACCGGTCCGCAAGCCGAAGCATTGCGCAACTATATCTCGCGCAAGTACAAGGTGGCCTATGACGCCACCGGTCCGCTGTTGAACACCGTGTATAAGGTCAGCCGCGAAAAGCAGCTGGACCCCTTGCTGGTGCTGGCGGTGATCGCCATCGAGTCCCGCTACAACCCGCTGGCCGAAAGCCATGTGGGCGCGCAGGGCCTGATGCAGGTCATGACCAGCGTGCACCAGGAGAAGTTCGACGCGGTCGGCAAGACGGCGCTGGACCCGATCGCCAATATTGGTGTCGGGGCCACGATCTTGCGCGACTGTATCAACCGGCGCGGGTCCGTCGATGGCGGCCTGGCCTGCTACGTGGGTTCCACCGGGCCGGACGACAACGGCTATGGCGCAAAGGTGCAGGCTGAACGCCGGCGCTTGGCGCTGGCCTCGGGTATTGCTCTGGCTCGGGATTAAGTCCGGAAACCGGCACGTCGCCACGCCTGCCTGCAAGCCCGCAAGGCGCGCTCCATTGGAGCGCGCCTTGTGCTTTGGGGGTCAACGGCCCAGGAATTTACCGATTCGCGCCACCGCCTCTTCCAGGCGGTCCAGGCCGGTGGCATACGAAAAGCGCATGGTGTGCGCGCCGTGGGCGGGGCCGAAGTCCACGCCCGGCACGGCCGCCACGCCCGCTTCCAGCAGCAGGCGCTGCGAGAACGTGTTGCTGTCCATGCCCTGGTTGCTGATGTCGGCGTAGATATAGAACGCGCCGTCCGGCTTGACCGGCACCTGGATGCCCAGGCGCTCGAATTCGGGCAGCAGGTAATCGCGGCGCTGCTTGAAGGCTTCGCGGCGGTGCTCAAACGTTTTCATGGCCTGTTCAGTAAAGCACGCCAGCGCGGCGTGCTGCGCCAGCGTGGGCGCGCAGATGGCCAGGCTGGCGGCAATCTTTTCTACCGGCGCCACCATGTCTTCAGGCACGATCATCCAGCCCAGGCGCCAGCCCGTCATGTGGAAGTACTTCGAGAAGCTGTTGATGACGATAATGTCATCGTCCAGCGTCAGGGCCGAGCGCGGCTGGCCGTCATAAGACAGGCCCAGATAAATTTCGTCGACGATGGCGAAGCCGTCGCGGGCGCGCACTTGCGCCAACAGCTCGGCCAGCTCGTCGTGGGCGATGCTGGTGCCAGTGGGGTTGCTGGGCGAGGCCACCATGACGCCTTGCGTAGCAGGCGTCCAGTGCTGAGCCACGTCCTGGGCCGACAGCTGGAAGCGCTTCTCGGCCGAACTTGGAATCAGGCGCGGCACGCCGCCTGCGGCCAGCACGAAGTTGCTGTTGGCAGGGTAGGCCGGGTCCGGCATCAGGACTTCGCCGCCGCTGTTAACCAGGGCCGCGCAGGCCAGCGTCAACGCGCCCGACGCGCCGGCGGTGACGATGACGCGGGCCGGATTGATCTTGGCGCCGAACTGGTCGTGGTAGAACTGCGCAATGGCTTCGCGCAATGGCGTAATACCTGCGGGCGGGCTGTAGCCGCTGAGCCCGGCGCGTGCGGCGCGCTCCAGCGCTTCCACCACTTGAGGGGGCGCGGTAAAGTCCGGTTCGCCAATGCCCAGGCTGATAATGTCCTTGCCCGCCGCTTGCAGCGCTTGCGCCTGCTTGAAGAGTTCGACCGCGTGAAAGGTCAGAAAATCATGAGTGCGAGTAGCTAAGCGGGGCATTGGATTCTCGAAAGCGTCTTGTAGCGAAAAAGGAATTGTAGTCATGCAGCCATCCCGGCGCGCCTTCCTGCTAGGCCGGCGGCCTGCCCAGACTCCGTGGGCAGCCTTCATGCAGCGTCTGAAGCTGCTTTGCCAAGGGCAGGTTCAAGACCTGGGCGAAGACGGCCCCGGCGGGGCGCAAGCCATTCTGACGCCGACGCGCGACGCTGATGTCGCGCATGCGCGCACGCTGTGCGCGGAGTACCGCATTGTGATGACGCTGGAAGGGGCAACCGGGCCGTATGCGCTGTCTGCCCGCCCGCGGCTGCGCATCGACCCTTCCGCATTGACCGGGCTGGCCCGGTTGGCGGGTGAGCCGCCGCGCTGGCGGGCCCAGCCAGGCGTGCCGCTGGCTGCCTTGGCCCAAGCCGGGTTGCGGCAATTCGCGGATTTCCCCGGCGCCATGACCCTGGCCGAATGGCTGGCGGCGCCCGCGCCTTGGCCTGCCGGGCAGTGCGCGGCCTCGGGCGTACTGGCGGTGGACGTGATGCTGGCAGATGGCATCGAAGAAACGCTTGGCCCCTTCGGCGAGGCCGACGTGCAGCCCCTGCGCTCGGCCACCGTGCAAAGCCTGGTGCCAGCGCTGTTCCAGCTGGCTTCGGGCGGTGATGCTTTCGCCACGCACGATGGCTATCACTGGCTGGGCCGCTACCGCCTGGATGCACTGAAACCCCTGGCCCCGGCCACCGTCAACCTAGCGCACCTGCTGCTCGGGCATGGCGGCACGCTGGCGTGGGTGCAAAGCGTGACGCTGACGGCTGCGCCGGCCTGGAACGAGACCGGCCCCGCGCCCGAAACCCTGGGGCTGGCGACCGTGCGGCTGGATGGGCGAGTGAAGACCTTGTTCGATCCGGATGGTCGTTTTCCCTTATTCCTGCCCCGCGCTACCGAATAGAAATTCAGCTTGCTGTAAGATTTCGCCGCTCGTCCCCAATTAAGAGGGTGGCTCGCCGCAGACGTATCGCGCTGGCCGTCATGGGAATAGAATTCCTCCCTCTCCGTGTCTCACTTATTAGCTAGTAGCCGCCCCTATGGATGCCAACCTTCGCAAAGCCGCCCTTGAATATCACGAGCATGGGCGCCCCGGCAAAATCTCGGTCACGCCGACCAAGCAACTGACGAACCAGCGCGATCTGGCGTTGGCGTATTCGCCCGGCGTGGCGGCGGCCTGTGAGGAAATCGTGGCCGACCCGGCCAACGTGTTCCGCTACACCGCGCGCGGCAACCTGGTGGGCGTGATCACCAACGGCACGGCCGTGCTGGGCCTGGGCAATATCGGCGCGCTGGCATCCAAACCGGTGATGGAAGGCAAGGCGGTGCTGTTCAAGAAGTTCGCC
>PJUI01000132.1_pt1 | contig 34846 bp, 26 predicted proteins | sample 1512201 | NCBI WGS metagenome assembly PJUI01 (sample SAMN08177670, study PRJNA422409) | Feces metagenome, whole genome shotgun sequencing project. | isolation source: Chicken feces (2) enriched on wood chips | host: Gallus gallus | place: USA: Madison | collected 2015-01-15
CAGAGGTGCTGATGCCAGCTGGAGACTAGTGAGAGCCCAAGTCTTGCACAGGTGCTGATACCAGCTGGGTACTTGTAGGAGCCCAAGTCCTGCAGAGGTGCTGATGCCAGCTGGAGACTAGTGGGAGCCCAAGTCTTGCACAGCTGTTGAAGCCGGTGGGGTACTTGTGGGAGCTGGCTTGCCGGCGATAGGGCCAGCTCAGGCAGCACATTGATAACAGGTAAACTACTAAACCCTGCCTGACGCATTGGCGCCATGAAATTAACCTGCTAAGTTTTCATGAAAATAATCACAATAATTTTCACGAGGCTTCTGCATGTTCAAACACTCCGCCCAGCACGTCGCCAGCTACTACGCCCAGACTTACCCCGCCAACATCCCGCTGCGCCCTACCCTGCAAGGCACCCACGACACCGACGTGCTGATCATCGGCGCCGGTTTCAGCGGCCTGCATACCGCCCTGCGCCTGACCCAGGCAGGCAAACGCGTAACTCTGCTGGAGGCCAGCCGTGTAGCCTGGGCTGCCTCCGGGCGCAATGGCGGCCAGGCACTACTGGGCTGGTCCTGCGACATGCCGCCACTGGAAAAGGCCTTGGGCGTGGAACGCACCCGGCGCCTGTGGGCCAGCATGTGCTGGGCTGCCGACGAAATGCGCGAACTGCCCCAACGCCACGGCTTCGACATCGACTACCGGCAGGGCAGCCTGTGGACTGCGGTACTGCCGCGCCGGGTGAAAATGCTTGAAGAAGCCCTGCACGATGCCGAAAACAAATGGGGCTACGACGCCCTGCGCCTGATCGGCCGCGACGAGCTGCCACAATGGATCGACAGCCCGCGTTACCAGGCTGCGCTCTACGACGCCAAAGGCGCACACCTCAACCCGCTGAAGCTGGCCCAAGGCCTGGCAAGCACCATAGAAGCGGGTGGTGGGCACATCTACGAACAGAGCCGGGTACTGAGCTATCAACAAGGCGGCAACGGCTACATCGCCCGTACGGACAACGGCGAAGTGCGCTGCCAGGTGTTGGTGCTGGCCTGCAACGCCTACATCGACCGCCTCGACCGCGGCCTGTCGCGGCGCCTGTTGCCGGTCGGTTCCTATCAGGTAGCCACCGCGCCACTGGACGCCGACTTCGCCCGTTCGCTGCTGCCGCGCAACAGCTGCGTGATCGACAACCAGTTCGTACCCGACTACTTGCGCCTCACCCCGGACCACCGCCTGCTGTTCGGTGGCGGCTGTACCTACCTGGGCGGCATTCCCAAGGACGTCGCAAGCGCCACGCGCCCTTACCTGGAGCGGGTGTTCCCGCAACTGGCCGGCGTGGCGATCGACTATGCCTGGGGCGGCCATATCGATTGCAGCCTGCGGCGTACCCCGGACGTCGGCCGCGATGGCCAGCGCTATTGGCTGCAGGGTTTCTCCGGGCATGGCGTACTGCCAACCCTGGCCGCAGCGCGAGCCGTCAGCGATGCCATCCTCGGTGACGACGACCTGTTGGAGTTGTACCAAGGCATCCACAACGGCCGTTTCCCCGGCGGGGACCTGCTCGCAGCACCGCTGGAAGCCGCCGCCAAGGCCTGGTACAGACTGCGCGACACTGTCTGAAGACGACCGGCGCTTGCAGCGCCTGAATCTCTCCTATTCTCAATAGCTCCCTTCGGTTCCTGCAGACAGGAGACACGATCATGAGCCATGTAACCACGAAGGACGGCGTGCAGATTTTCTATAAGGACTGGGGCCCACGCGACGCCCCAGTCATTCACTTCCACCATGGCTGGCCGCTGAGCGCAGATGACTGGGATGCCCAGATGCTGTTCTTTCTCGCCCATGGCTACCGCGTGGTAGCCCACGACCGCCGAGGTCATGGCCGCTCCAGTCAGGTATGGAATGGCCACGACATGGACCACTACGCCGATGATGTGGCAGCCGTGGTTGCCCACCTGGGTATCCAGGGTGCCGTGCATGTCGGCCACTCCACCGGTGGTGGCGAGGTGGTGCGCTACATGGCCCGCTACCCTCAAGACAAGGTGGCCAAAGCCGTGCTGATCGCCGCCGTGCCGCCACTGATGGTGCAAACGCCCGACAACCCTGGCGGCCTGCCCAAGTCTGTGTTCGACGACTTCCAGGCCCAGGTCGCCAGCAACCGTGCGCAGTTTTACCGGGATGTACCGGCCGGGCCGTTCTACGGCTACAACCGCCCCGGTGCCGAAGCCCGCGAAGGTATCATCGCCAACTGGTGGCGCCAGGGCATGATCGGCAGCGCCAAGGCCCATTACGATGGCATCGTGGCGTTTTCCCAGACCGATTTCACCGAAGACCTCAAGGGCATACACCAGCCGGTACTGGTGATGCATGGGGACGATGACCAGATCGTGCCGTATGAAAACGCCGGGGTGCTGTCGGCCAAGCTGCTGCCCAACGGCACGCTGAAAACCTACAAAGGCTACCCGCATGGCATGCCGACTACCCATGCCGATGTGATCAATGCGGATTTGCTGGCATTTATCCGTAGCTGATGTGATCACCTGTAACGGCCCTTTCGCGGGTAAACCCGCTCCCACAGGTACAGCGCTGCCCTCAGGTTCTACGCTGAACCTGTGGGAGCGGGTTTACCCGCGAAGAGGCCGGCACTGGCAACACACCCCTCCCAGGATTACCATGTCTCCCTTCTAGCGCGGCCCTTTGCCGCACCTGCCTCCCTGCCTGCCAAGACCCCCCATGCCCTTCGAACTTACCGTAGAACCCTTAACCCTGCTGATCCTGGCCCTGGTCGCCTTCGTCGCCGGTTTCATCGATGCCATCGCCGGTGGCGGGGGCCTGCTCACCACTCCGGCCCTGCTCACCGCCGGCATGCCACCGCACCTGGTGCTGGGCACCAACAAGCTCAGTTCCACCTTCGGTTCGGCCACCGCAGGTTTCACCTACTACAAGCGCAAACTGTTCCACCCGGCGCAATGGCGCCCGGCGTTGTTCGCTACCCTGACCGGGGCGTTGCTAGGTGCGGTCATTGCCCACTACATGCCAGCCGAATGGCTGAACAAGATGCTGCCGGTGATCGTCTTCGCCTGTGGTATCTACCTGCTGTTCGGCGGCACACCCAAGGCGCCGCTGGACGCCGACGCGCCAATCAAGAAGAAGTGGCAAGTGCCGCAAGGCTTCACCCTGGGTTTCTACGACGGCGTGGCCGGCCCGGGTACCGGGGCGTTCTGGACGGTCAGCACCCTGCTGCTGTACCCCATCGACCTGGTCCGCGCCAGCGGCGTGGCGCGCAGCATGAACTTCGTCAGCAACATCGCGGCGCTGACGGTGTTCATCATTTCCGGGCAGGTGGATTACGTCGTCGGCCTGTGCATGGGCCTGTCGGTCATGGTCGGTGCCTTTTTTGGCGCACGCACGGCGATCAGTGGCGGCAGCAAATTCATCCGCCCGGTGTTCATCACCGTGGTGCTGGCGTTGACCGTGCGCCTAGCGTGGCAGCACTGGTTCGGGCAGGCCTAAACGGCGCGCAACGTACAGGTCGATCAGATACCGGGCAATGGACCGCCCGGCTGGCAGCGGCGGCAGGTCGTGCACGCTGAACCACTGGGCATCCTCGATCTCGTCCGGCTGCATGACTATCTCGCCGCCGGCATACTCGGCATGGAAGCCCAGCATCATCGAATGCGGGAACGGCCAGCACTGGCTGCCGACGTATTGTATGTTCTGCACCTCTACCGCCACTTCTTCACGCACTTCGCGCACCAGGCAGTCCTCGGCCGACTCACCCGGTTCGGCAAAACCCGCCAGGGTGCTGTACACCCCGGTGACGAAGCGCGGCGAGCGCGCCAGCAATATTTCGTCACCACGGGTCACCAGCACGATCATGCTCGGCGAAATACGCGGGTAGCTGCGCAGGTCGCATGGCTGGCAGTACATCGCCCGCTCCCAGCGAATTTGCGTCATCGCCTGGCCACAGCTACCGCAGAAACGGTGCTCGCGGGCCCAGGTGCCGATCTGCGCGGCATAACCCAGCACTTTGTAGATGTCGAAGTCGCCTTCAAGCATGAATGCCCGCAGGCCACGCCAGTGGCAACCGGGCACGTCGGTGGCGCTGCGCAGCTCCAGCAAGAATACCGGCTGGCCATCAAAGTGGCCGATGCCGTGCTCGCATAGCACGTCGAGGTCCTGGCGTTTGAGCCAGTCGCGGGGGAACAGCGCGCCGTTGTCGTCCACCAGAAACCCTTCCGGGCTGCGGGCCACGGCCACGCCTCCGGTGATCTGCGGGTCGAGTACTGCAGTAGTCCAGTGTGCTGACATGTCGGGGGTTCCTTGACTGCGCGTCCCCCGGCCCGATCAGTCGGCGAACGTCGGTTTCTGTTTGCTCATGTGCGCCGCCACGGCCACGCGCAGGTCTTCGGACTGCAGCATCGCGGCGTTCCAGGTGGCGATGTAGTCCAGGCCATCGTCAATGCGATGGTCACGCATGTAGCTGAGCATTTCCTTGGTGCCGGCCACGGCGATCGGTGATTTTGCAGCAATCTCGCGGGCGATGGCAAAGACACCGTCCATCAGTGCGGCCTGATCATCATAGACCCGGTTGACCAGGCCGATGCGCAGGGCCTCGTCGGCCGCAACGTTGCGCCCGGTGAAGGCCAGCTCACGCATGATGCCGTCACCAATGATACGTGGCAAACGTTGCAGTGTGCCGACGTCGGCGGCCATGCCCATGTCGATTTCCTTGATCGAGAACTGCGCGTCGCTGCTGCAGTAGCGCATGTCGCACGCCGAGATGAGGTCGATGGCGCCGCCGATGCAGTAGCCCTGCACGGCCGCCAGCACTGGCTTGCGGCATTTGTCCACGGCGGTGAACGAGGCTTGCAGGCGCTGGATGGTGCTACGCAGAAGGCGCGCATTGCGGCCCACGTCCTTGCCCATTTGCCCGGCCAGCGAAGCCAGCATCATCAGGTCGATGCCTGCGGAAAAATGCTTGCCGGCACCGCTGATCACCACCGCCCGCACGGCATCGGTGTCGTCGATCCACTGGAAGATAGTGATGATTTCTGCCCAGAAGGCCGCGTTCATCGCGTTGACCTTTTCCGGGCGATTGATCTGAACGTGGGCGATGTTGTCGGTCAGTTCAACCTTGAACGCACTGTACTCGGTCACGGGCGGCACTCCTGCGGGTGAAGGATTCATGGCGTGGATGGTAACCCAGCCCGATGGCCGTACTTGTGCCAAAAACGGGACTGCACGCCTTGCCTAAGACGCGCCAATCCGGCACCGTGCGCCATCGCCGAATCATAAGGATACATATTTATGTCACGCTCCCTGACCGGCGCCCTCGCCCACGGTTTTCTGGGCCAGTCGCCGCTTTGGTACAAGGTGGTCATCTGCCTGTTCCTGGTGCTCAACCCGCTGCTGCTGGTTACCGTTGGCCCGGTTGCAGCCGGCTGGGCGCTGGTGCTCGAGTTCATTTTCACCCTGGGCATGGCGCTGAAGTGCTACCCGCTGATGCCGGGCGGCCTGCTGCTGATCGAAGCCTTGCTGTTGCAGATGACCACGCCACAGGCGCTGTATGAGGAACTGCAACACAACTTCCCGGTGATCCTGCTACTGATGTTCATGGTCGCCGGCATCCATTTCATGAAGGAGCTGCTGCTGTTCCTGTTTTCGCGCATTTTGCTCGGGGTGCGCTCGAAGGCAGTTCTGGCGTTGCTGTTCTGCGTGCTGTCGGCGTTTCTGTCGGCGTTTCTCGATGCGCTGACCGTGACGGCGGTGATCATCAGCGCTGCGGTCGGCTTCTACGCCGTGTACCACCGCGTCGCGTCCGGCGCCAACCCGCGCGAGGAAAGCGCGCTGGACAGCGACCTGCAGATCGCCCACCTGCACCGCGAAGACCTCGACCAGTTCCGCGACTTCCTGCGTAGCCTGCTGATGCACGGCGCAGTGGGTACCGCCCTGGGTGGCGTGTGCACCTTGGTGGGCGAGCCACAGAACCTGCTGATCGGCCACGAGATGGGTTGGCACTTCGCCGACTTCTTCTTCAAGGTGGCACCTGTGTCGCTGCCAGTGCTGGGTGCCGGCCTGCTGACCTGTGTGCTGCTGGAAAAACTGCGCCTGTTCGGGTACGGCACCGTGATGCCCGAGCCGGTGCGCCAGGTGCTGGCCGCCTATGCGGCCGAAGACGATGCCGCACGTACCCAGGCCCAGCGCATCGCGCTATGGGTGCAAGGGTTTGCGGCGCTCATATTGATCGTCTGCCTGGGGCTGCATGTGGCTGAAGTCGGCCTGATCGGCCTGATGGTGATCGTGCTGATCACCGCCTTTACCGGCATAACCGACGAGCACCGCCTGGGCCGCGCCTTCCAGGACGCCATGCCATTCACCTCGTTACTGGTGGTGTTCTTCGCGGTGGTCGCGGTGATTCATCAGCAGCAGTTGTTCAGCCCATTGATCAGCTGGGTGCTGACACTGCCGGCCGAGCAGCAACCGGGCATGCTCTACCTGGCCAACGGTTTGCTGTCGGCAATCAGCGACAACGTGTTTGTCGCCACCATCTACATAACCGAAGTGAAGCAGGCGTTTCTCAATGGCAGCATGAGCCGCGAGCATTTCGAAACGCTGGCGGTGGCGATCAACACCGGCACCAACCTGCCCAGCGTGGCAACGCCGAATGGGCAGGCAGCGTTCCTGTTCCTGCTGACCTCGGCGATTGCGCCGCTGATCCGGCTGTCGTACGGGCGGATGGTGTGGATGGCCTTGCCCTATACCGTGGTGATGGGTGGGCTGGGTTGGTGGGCGGTGACTTACTGGCTGTGATGTAAACCTGTGCCGGCCCTTTCGCGGGTGAACCCGCTCCCACAGCTACTGCACAGCATTGGGAACCTGTGGTGACCCTGTGGAAGCGGGTTCACCCGCGAAAGGGCCGGCACCGCTGTCGATCCTGCCCGCTGCCGTTCGACTATCCCATGCCAACAGCCACCCTGGCTGCCAACAGGAGAGTCCCCATGCGCAAACTCATCGTAGCCGCCTTCATCAGCCTCGACGGCGTGATGCAAGCCCCCGGCGGCCCGCAGGAAGACACCAGCGGCGGTTTCGCCTACGGCGGCTGGATCGTGCCCTACGCCGAGGAAGTCTTCGGCCAGGCCATGCAGGCATTGTTCAGCCAGCCCTTTGAGCTGCTGCTGGGCCGGCGCACCTACGACATTTTTGCCGGCTATTGGCCAAACATCAAAGACAACGCCGAAGACTTCTCCATCGCCAACCTGTTCAACAGCGTGCCCAAGCATGTGGCCACCCACACCCCTGCCACCCTCGACTGGCACAACAGCCACGCCCTGGGCGTGGACATCGCCGCAGCGGTACGCACGCTGAAGCAACAGGACGGCGCCAACCTGCTGACCCAGGGCAGCGCCGAACTGGTGCAGCAACTGCTGGCGGCAGACCTGGTCGATGAACTGCAACTGCTGATCCACCCGCTGCTGCTCGGCCACGGCAAACGCCTGTTTGGTCAGGACGCAGCAGCAGCGGCCTTTACCTTGCAGCAGTCGCAGGTCTCGCCCAAGGGCGTGATCATCAGCCGCTACGTGCGCGCAGGCCAGGTGCAGACCGGTTCATTCGACGTGGTGTAATCCCATACAACTTTTGCCCCGCACAGGCATCGAAACACAGGAAGCCCCTATCCGCTCCAAGGAGGTCAACCATGGTGCTGCGCACTACGCTGCTGCTTTCCTGCATGACCCTGGCGCTGCTCGGCTGCGCCGGCAACGATCAACCGGCACCGCCGCGCACCCAGCAGGTGGACCTGCAACGCTACCAGGGGACCTGGTATGAACTGGGCCGGCTGCCGATGTTCTTCCAGCGCAACTGCGTGCAGTCCGAGGCGAACTATGGCCTGCGCCCGGATGGCCGGATCGACGTGACCAACCGCTGCAAGGAGAAGGACGGCCAGTGGAACGAAGCCAAGGGCATCGCCGAGGCCCAGCAGCCGGGCAGCACCGACAAGCTGTGGGTGCGCTTCGACAACTGGTTCAGCCGCCTGGCACCAGGCCTGACCAAGGGCGAGTACTGGGTGCTGTATCACGACAAGGATTACCGGGTGGCGCTGGTCGGCCACCCCAACCGCGAGTACCTGTGGCTGCTTTCACGCACGCCTGCGGTCACCGACCAGCAGCGCGAGCAACTGCTGACCATCGCCCGGGAGCAAGGTTATGACACCAGCAAGCTCATCTGGCGGCAGGGAGACTAGCAAGCCGTCGACGGCAGGCGGCAATGCGGCTAAGGTGTGCGCCCGTCATACCTCGAAGGAGCGAGCACATTGATCACCTGCCACGTCAAATACATCGTCGACCCTTTCCAGCTGCCTGCGTTCGAGGCCTATTCACGCCAATGGATAGGCCTCGTCACGCGCATGGGCGGCCAGCATCACGGCTACTTCCTGCCTGCTGAAGGCGCTAACAACATCGCGTACTGCCTGTTCAGCTTCCCCAGCCTGGCGGCCTACGAGCAGTACCGCAGGCAGGCCGAAACCGACCCGGAATGCATCGCTGCAGTAGCCACAGCTACAGAGCAACGCTTCATCCTCAGCTACGAGCGCAGCTTCCTGAAACCGCTGCTGGGCTGAATCAAGGAGGTTGCACATGGACCTGCTGTTCCTGGGCACCTGCGCCGGGGTGCCCACCAAGGCACGCAATGTCAGCGCCACGGCGGTGATCGAAGCCAGTGGCAGCGGCTGGTACCTGGTCGACTGCGGCGAGGGCACCCAGCACCAGCTGCTGCGCACCCCGCTGTCGATCCGCGACCTGCACGCCATTTTCATCACCCACGTGCACGGCGATCATTGCTTCGGCCTGCCCGGCCTGCTGGCCAGTGCCGGCATGAGCGGGCGTACCCAACCGCTGGAGCTGATCCTGCCGGCTGCGCTGCATGACTGGGTACGCCAGGGCCTGGTAGCCAGCGACACCTTCCTGCCGTTCGAACTGCGCCTGCTGGCCGTGGAAGAGTTGGTCGAATGGCGCAACGATACCCTGCAGGTAACCACCGTTCAGCTGTCACACCGCGTGCCGAGCGTCGGGTTCGTGTTCACCGAACTCAACCCCGAACCGCGCCTGGACATCCCCCGCCTGGAAGCCGAAGGCATACCGCGTGGCCCGCTGTGGGGCGAGCTGGCCAAGGGTTTGACGGTGCAGCATGGCGAGCAGTTACTGAAGGGCAACGACTACCTGCGCCCTTCCCGGCCACCGCGGCGGGTGATCGTGTGCGGCGACAACGATACCCCCGAGCTGCTGGCCGACGCTGCCCAAGGCGCGGATGTGCTGGTGCACGAAGCCACGTTCACCCAGGCAGTGGTCGAACGTACGGGGGTCACCTTCGGCCATAGTACTGCAGCGGCGGTGGCGCGCTTTGCCGAAGCGGCGGGCGTGCGCAACCTGGTGCTGACGCATTTCAGCGCCCGCTACCAGAGCGACCCAAGGCGCAGCCCGAATATCGACAATGTGCGTCACGAAGCCCTCGCCCACTATAACGGGCACTTGACCCTGGCGCAGGACCTGCAGCGCTATCACCTTGGCCGGGATGGCTGTCTTGAGCTAACCGGATGAATTAACATGGCCGGTTTTTCCAAAAGGACTTGGCCATGCAACGCATCGTGATTCTGGGCAACGCCGGCAGTGGCAAATCGACCCTGGCCCGGCAGATCGGCGCCCGCCTGGGGGCGTCGGTGGTACACCTCGACACATTGTTCTGGGAGGCCGGTTGGGTTGAGCCGGATGCCGAGACCTTTCGCAGCCGGGTACGCGATGCGGTTAGCGGGCAAGCGTGGGTATGCGAGGGCAACTACAGCCGCCGCACCTTCGACCTGCGCTTGCCACGGGCCGACCTGGTTATCTGGCTGGATACACCACGGCTGACATGCCTGAAGCGGGTCATCCTGCGCAGTGTGCTGAACAAGCCACGGCCAGACCTGCCGGCCGGGTGTACAGAGCGGCTGGACCGGGCGTTTCTGACCTTCCTGAAGTTTGTGTGGACGTTCGACCGGGGCTATCGGCCAGGTATCGAAGCCAACCGCCAGGCAATCGGGCCGCAGGTGCCGGTTGTGCATCTGCGTGGTGAGCGGCAGATCGCGGCGTTTCTGGCGAGCCTTTCATTGCCTGTTCCGGCCTGATCGCCGGCAAGCCAGCTCCCACCGGGGTATCACAGGGCTTGAGGGCGGCGCTGTATCTGTGGGAGCTGGCTTGCCGGCGATAGGGCCAGTGCAGGCAACATCAATCTCTGGCTAGGCCGCCAACCGCCCGCTGGCAATCGCCTCCGACGCCTCCAGCATCGCCCGCAGCAACACTGCGCAGCCCGCCGCCAGGTCATCGGGCGTGGCGTTCTCGATTTCGTTGTGGCTGATGCCGTTTTCGCAGGGCACGAAAATCATCCCCGCTGGCCCTAGTTCGGCCAGGAAGATCGCGTCATGCCCCGCGCCACTGACAATATCCATGTGCGGCAACCCCAGCGCCTGCGCCGAGGCGCGCACCGCATCGACACAGCCTTTGTCGAAGTACAATGCCGGGAAGTCGGCCGTAGGCACCAGTTCGTGGCTCAAGCCATGCTTGGCACAGGTTGCCTCGATCACCCCGCGCACCTCGGCGATCATTGCGTTCAGCTGTTCACCTTCCAGATGGCGGAAGTCCAGGGTCATGCGTACCTCACCCGGGATCACGTTACGCGAGCCTGGATACGCCTGCAGGCAACCCACAGTGCCACAGGCATGGGGCTGGTGGCCGAGGGCGGTACGGTTGACCGCCTCCACCACGGCGGCAGCGCCGACCAGGGCGTCCTTGCGCAGGTGCATGGGTGTCGGCCCCGCGTGGGCTTCAACGCCACGCAGGGTCAGGTCGAACCACTTCTGCCCCAGCGCCCCGAGCACCACGCCGATGGTCTTGGCCTGGTCCTCAAGGATCGGGCCCTGTTCGATATGGGCTTCGAAATAGGCCCCGACCGGATGGCCCAGCACCGCGCGCGTGCCGGCATAGCCGATAGCGTTCAAGGCCTCGCCCACGCTGGCGCCCTGGGCATCACGCTTGGCCAGGGTTTCCTCCAGGGTGAACTTGCCGGCGAACACCCCTGAACCCATCATGCACGGTGCAAAGCGCGAGCCTTCTTCGTTGGTCCACACCACCACTTCCAGCGGCGCTTCGGTTTCCACACCCAGGTCGTTCAGCGTACGGATCACCTCCAGCCCTGCCATCACCCCGAAGCAGCCATCGAACTTGCCGCCCGTGGGCTGGGTGTCGATATGGCTGCCCGTCATTACCGGGGGCAGCTTGGGGTTACGCCCAGGGCGGCGGGCGAAAATGTTGCCGACAGCGTCGATGCTGACCGTACAACCGGCCGCCTCGCACCACTGCACGAACAGGTCGCGGGCCTGGCGGTCGAGGTCGGTCAGGGCCAGGCGGCAGACGCCGCCCTTGGCGGTGGCACCGAGGAGGGCCAGGTCCATCAGCGATTGCCACAGGCGGTTGCTGTCGACATGCCGAGCGGTGGTCTTGAGGATCTCTTTGACTGGGGTCACGGGTTTCTCCTTCAGGCTTTTTTTGTTGTCGCTGCGGGCCGCTTCGCGGGCGAACCCGCGCCCACAGCCAAACTGGCGAAGACGTAGTACAGCGCGCCGCCCAGCAGCGAGCCGGTAAACCAGCCGTAGTCGTAGAACCAGCTGAAACTGCTGTTGCCAATCGCCATTACCGTCAGCGCCACCGGCAAGGCAAAGGCCGCAAACCCGGGCCAGTTCCACGCCGGGTACACGTCGTCGCGGTACAACCCGGCCAGGTCCAACTGCTGCCGACGGATCAGGAAGTAGTCCACCACCATGATCCCGGCAATCGGCCCGAGCAGGCTGGAATAGCCCAGCAGCCAGTTGGAATACACGCTCTCCAGGCTCAGGTCGGAAACGATCAGGCCCAGCTTCTTCAGCAGCTCATGGCCCATCAGCACCAGGCCGATAAAGCCGGTCAGCCATACCGCGCGGCTGCGCCCGATCAGGCGTGGGGCGATGTTCTGGAAGTCGTTGGTCGGCGACACGATGTTCGCCGCTGTGTTGGTCGACAGTGTGGCAATCACGATCAACGCCATGGCCAAGGCTACCCAGAACGGGCTGTGGATCCTGCCGATCAGGCTGACCGGGTCGGACACCGTCTCGCCCACCAGCGACGCCGAGGCGGCAGTCAGCACCACACCCAGCGAAGCGAACAGGAACATGGTCAGCGGCAGGCCAAAGATCTGCCCGAGAATCTGGTCCTTCTGGCTGCGGGCGTAGCGGCTGAAGTCCGGGATATTCAGCGACAAGGTGGCCCAGAAGCCGACCATGGCAGTGAGACCGGCGCAGAAGTAGCTGACCACGCTCGCTCCTTCCGGGCGCTTGGGCGGTTGCGCCAGCAGTTCGGTCATCGACATGTGCGGCAAGGCCCAGAACAACAGGCCTACGCCCACCGCCACCAGCAGCGGTGCCGAGAGCGTTTCCAGCCACTTGATCGACTCGGCGCCGCGCAGCACCACCCACAGGTTCAGGCACCAGAAGATCATGAAACCAATCACCTCGCCCGTGCCAGCCAAGGCCTTCCAGCCATCGAACACCGAGCCAAGGAACAGGTGAATGGCCAGCCCGCCGAACATGGTCTGGATACCAAACCAGCCACAGGCAACCACAGCGCGGATCAGGCACGGTACGTTGGAGCCGAGGATGCCGAACGACGAACGCAGCAGCACCGGGAACGGGATGCCGTACTTGGTCCCGGGGAAGGCGTTGAGGGTAAGCGGGATCAGCACGATCACGTTGGCCAGCAGTATCGCCAGCAGCGCCTCGCCAACGCTGAGGCCGAAGTAGGCGGTAAGCACACCGCCCAGGGTGTAGGTGGGTACGCAGATGGACATGCCCACCCACAAGGCGGTGATGTGCCATTTGTTCCAGGTGCGCTGGTGCACCTTGGTCGGTGCGATGTCGTGGTTGTAGCGCGGGCTGTCGAGGACATCACTGCCCTCGGACAGCTCGAACAGGCCATCCTGCTCGACCACTTCCGATCTGCTCTGTTGCATGGCCCTTCTCCAGATTTTCTTGTAGTTGTTTGCTCATCGGGCTAATTCGATGGCCGGAGTACACACGCGTATTTGTGCTTAGAAATCTTGACCAGAATTCCATCTTGTCAAGTCAGTCAATAACCGCTGAAAGCCCCGTAGTCAGCAGGTCGTCAAAAATTAATCGTTTAATATCAAGAGCTTAATTACCACATAATTTATAGGAAAATTTTCTTGATGATTTCCTGATCAGCATCTAGCCTCGAATCTTGTCAGGCCTGACAGGATTAACCGCCCTGCCCGTCCTGCACCCGAGACAATTCCAAGAACCGGCCAAGACCGGTCAGCCTGCGAGGAAAACGGCATGTCCCTGTTGATCCGTGGCGCCACCGTGGTTACCCACGAAGAGAGTTACCCCGCCGATGTCCTGTGTGCCGATGGCCTGATTCGGGCCATCGGGCAAAACCTTGAACCGCCCACCGACTGCGAGATCCTCGACGGCAGCGGCCAGTACCTGATGCCCGGCGGCATCGACCCACATACCCACATGCAGTTGCCATTCATGGGCACGGTGGCCAGCGAGGATTTCTTCAGCGGCACCGCTGCGGGCCTGGCCGGTGGCACCACGTCGATCATCGACTTCGTCATCCCTAACCCGCAGCAGTCACTGCTGGAGGCCTTCCACACCTGGCGCGGCTGGGCGCAGAAGAGCGCCAGCGACTATGGCTTCCATGTGGCCATCACCTGGTGGAGTGAGCAGGTAGCTGAGGAGATGGGCGAACTGGTGGCCAAGCATGGGGTGAACAGCTTCAAGCACTTCATGGCCTACAAGAATGCGATCATGGCCGCCGACGACACCTTGGTGGCCAGCTTCGAGCGTTGCCTGCAACTGGGTGCGGTGCCCACCGTGCATGCCGAGAACGGCGAACTGGTGTACCACCTGCAGAAAAAACTGCTGGCCCAGGGCCTGACCGGGCCAGAGGCACACCCGCTTTCGCGCCCTTCGCAAGTGGAAGGTGAAGCGGCCAGCCGCGCCATCCGCATTGCCGAAACCATTGGTACGCCGCTGTATGTGGTGCACATTTCCAGCCGTGAGGCGCTGGATGAAATCACCTATGCACGGGCGAAGGGCCAGCCGGTTTACGGCGAAGTGTTGCCCGGCCACCTGCTGCTGGACGACAGCGTCTACCGTGACCCGGACTGGGCCACTGCCGCCGGCTACGTGATGAGCCCGCCCTTCCGCCCCCGTGAGCACCAGGAGGCGCTTTGGCGCGGCTTGCAGTCGGGCAACCTGCACACCACGGCCACCGACCACTGCTGCTTCTGCGCCGAGCAGAAAGCCATGGGCCGCGACGACTTCAGCCGCATCCCCAACGGCACTGCCGGCATCGAAGACCGCATGGCAGTGCTGTGGGATGCCGGGGTCAACAGCGGGCGCCTGTCGATGCACGAGTTCGTTGCGCTGACCTCTACCAACACGGCGAAAATCTTCAACCTGTTCCCGCGCAAGGGCGCCATCCGCGTAGGTGCCGACGCCGACCTGGTGCTGTGGGACCCGCAAGGCACCCGCACCATCTCGGCCCAGACCCACCACCAGCGGGTGGACTTCAATATCTTCGAAGGGCGCACTGTACGCGGGGTCCCCAGCCACACCATCAGCCAGGGCAAGGTGCTCTGGGCCGATGGCGACCTGCGCGCCGAGGCCGGTGCGGGGCGGTATGTGGAACGGCCGGCGTATCCGTCGGTGTATGAGGTGCTGGGGCGACGCGCCGAACAGCAGCGCCCGACGCCCGTTCAGCGCTAAGGCCATTCGGGCTGCTGCGCAGCCCATCGCCGGCAAGCCAGCTCCCACCTGGACCGCGCAACTCTCAAGCCCTGTGGGATTCCTGTGGGAGCTGGCTTGCCGGCGATTGGGGCGCACAGCGCCCCCCGTTCCCAGCCAAATATAATAAAAGAGAGAGGCTACAACCGTGATCGACGCCCTGAACCACTTGCCGCGCCCCCGGGCCGGTGCCGACCAGTTGGCCGAGCGCTTCAGCGACCTGGCCCCACCCCTCACCGCCCGCCAGGCCGCAGTCGAAAGCGCGCGCTGCCTGTACTGCTACGACGCCCCCTGCGTCAACGCGTGCCCCAGCGACATCGACATCCCGTCCTTCATCCACCGCATCAGCGACGAAAACCTGCAAGGCGCCGCCGAGCGCATCCTCTCGGCCAACATCCTGGGTGGCAGCTGCGCCCGCGTCTGCCCCACCGAAATCCTCTGCCAGCAAGCCTGCGTGCGCAACAACGCGCAGGAATGCGCACCGGTACTGATCGGCCAGTTGCAGCGCTACGCCCTGGACAACGCCCACTTCACCGAGCACCCGTTCAAGCGCTCACCGGCTACCGGCAAGCGCATCGCCGTGGTGGGTGCCGGCCCTGCCGGGCTGGCCTGCGCGCACCGGCTGGCCATGCACGGGCATGACGTGGTGGTGTTCGAGGCCTGCGACAAGGCCGGCGGGCTTAACGAATACGGCATCGCCCGCTACAAGCTGGTCGACGACTACGCCCAGCGTGAAGTGGAGTTCCTGCTGGGCATTGGCGGCATCGAAGTGCGCCATGGCCAGCGCCTGGGCGGCAACCTCAGCCTGGGCGAACTGCGCGATCAGTACGATGCGGTGTTCCTCGGCCTCGGTCTGAACGCCGTGCGCCAGCTGGGCCTACCCGATGAAGAGGCCCCTGGCGTGCTCGCCGCTACCGAATACATCCGCGATTTGCGCCAGGCCGATGACCTGAGCCAGCTGCCCCTGGCCGACCGCTGCCTGGTGATCGGTGCCGGCAACACGGCCATCGACATGGCCGTGCAGATGAGCCGCCTGGGTGCCCGCGACGTCAACCTGGTGTACCGCCGTGGGCACGCCGACATGGGCGCCACCGGCCACGAGCAGGACATCGCCAAGGCCAACCAGGTGCGCCTGCACACCTGGGCCCGCCCCGACGCCGTGCTGCTGGACGACGCCGGCAAGGTGCGCGGCATGCGCTTTGCCCGCACCGAACCGGCAGACGGCCGCCTGCGCGACACCGGAGAAACCTTCGAACTGGCCGCCGATGCCATCTTCAAGGCCATCGGCCAGCGCTTCGACGATGCCTGCCTGGTCGACCCGGTGGCTGCGCAACTGGCCCGCGAGGGTGAGCGCATTCGCGTTGACGAAAACCTGCAGACCAGCCTGCCAGGCGTATATGCCGGCGGCGACTGCACCGCCCTGGGCCAGGACCTTACCGTTCAGGCCGTGCAGCACGGCAAGCTGGCCGCCGAAGCCATCCATGCCCAACTCATGCTCAACGTGGAGGCAGCGTAAATGGCCGACTTGTCTATCGTATTTGCCGGCATCAAGGCACCCAACCCGTTCTGGCTGGCTTCCGCACCGCCAACCGACAAGGCCTACAACGTGGTCCGCGCCTTCGAGGCCGGCTGGGGCGGTGTGGTCTGGAAAACCCTGGGCGAGGACCCGGCGGCGGTCAACGTGTCGTCGCGCTATTCGGCGCACTACGGCGCCAACCGCCTGGTGCAGGGCATCAACAACATCGAGCTGATTACCGACCGTTCGCTGGAAATCAACCTGCGCGAAATCACCCAGGTGAAAAAGGACTGGCCCGACCGCGCATTGATCGTGTCGCTGATGGTGCCGTGCGTGGAGGACTCGTGGAAGTTCATCCTGCCGCTGGTGGAAGCCACCGGTGCCGATGGCATCGAGCTGAACTTCGGCTGCCCGCACGGCATGCCGGAACGGGGCATGGGTGCGGCGGTCGGCCAGGTGCCTGAGTACGTGGAACTGGTCACCCGCTGGTGCAAGACGTACTGCTCGCTGCCGGTGATCGTGAAGCTTACGCCGAACATCACCGACATCCGCCAGTCGGCTCGCGCTGCGCACCGCGGCGGGGCCGATGCGGTGTCGTTGATCAACACCATCAACTCCATCACCAGCGTCGACCTGGACCGCATGGTCGCCCACCCCATCGTCGGTGACCAGAGCACCCATGGCGGTTATTGCGGCTCGGCAGTGAAGCCGATTGCCCTGAACATGGTGGCAGAAATTGCCCGCGACCCGGAAACGCGCGGCTTGCCGATCTGCGGCATTGGCGGCATCGGCAACTGGCGTGATGCGGCGGAGTTCATGGCCTTGGGCAGTGGCGCCGTGCAGGTGTGCACGGCGGCGATGCTGCACGGGTTCCGTATTGTCGAGGACATGAAGGACGGCCTGGCGCGCTGGATGGACCAGCATGGGCATCGCACTGTCGAGGCGTTCCGTGGGCAGGCGGTGGGGCACACCACCGACTGGAAGTACCTGGACATCAACTACAAATCGGTGGCGCACATCGATCAGGAGGCGTGCATTGGCTGTGGCCGCTGCCACATTGCCTGTGAGGACACCTCGCACCAGGCCATTGCCAGCACGCTAAAGGCAGATGGCACGCATGCCTACAGCGTGATCGAAGAGGAATGCGTGGGCTGCAACCTGTGCCAGATCACCTGCCCGGTTGAGAACTGCATCGAGATGCAGGCGCAGGATACCGGCAAGCCGTACCTGAACTGGACGCAGGACCCGCGTAATCCCTACCGCGAGGCCAGTTGAGGTAGAACACTGCCTGAGCCAGCAACGCGATCGGTGTAGGAGCGCGTCAGGCTGGAATCCCGGTTCAGGGCTCCAGCCCGATCCCCCGCAAGATCACGCTGGTCACCGTTTGCATCGCACTCTCGAACGCCATGTCCGACAGCATCTCGCCGCCATTGAGCAACTGCACCTGGTAACCAAAGTCGGCATAGTGCTGGGTAGACGCCCAGATCATGTACAGCAACGCCGACGGCTCTACCGGCAGAATACGCCCCTCCTCCACCCAACGGCGGATCTTGGCTTCTTTCAATTTCGCCCAGGGCACCAGGCTGTCATCCAGGTTCACCCCAAGCACCGGCGCCCCGTGCAGCATCTCTTCGGCCCAGATCTTCGAGCCCAGCGGCCGCGAGCGCGAGTGGCCCATCTTGGCCCTGATGTAGCTGGTCAGCACCACGCGCGGGTCGTCGAAGTTCTCGAAGCACAGTGCGTCCTGCTTCCACACATCCAGCAGGTCCTGCAGCACCGCACGGAACAGCTCGTCCTTGGTGCTGAAGTAGTAATGCAGGTTGGAGCGCGGCAATTCGGCCTGCTCGGCAATATCACCCATGGACGTGGCGCCGTAGCCTTTCTCGGCGAACACCTTTTCCGCCGCCTGCAAGATTTTCTCGATATTGCGTCGGCGGATTTCGATCTTGTGGTTGGCCATCAGGCTTGCGCCGTCCACACCGCCAAGCCACCGGTCAGCCGGCCGTCACTGAACTCGATGTTGTCGATCTGCCGGTCAGTACAGCGAATGCCCATGTGTGCTCCGTGCCGAAGGGGTTTGGCCTAGTCTACTCCGGTCGCTCCACACTTTTATATCAGCCGGCCTGAAACAACCGGGTAACCAAAGGCTTGCCGCTCCCACAGGATCTCTTGTGTTGGAGATTTGAGTAAGGCGGTTGGCAGTTGCTCCACTCATTTACTACCCGCACCTCGCCCGATCACGCACCGGGCACTGTGCGCGATGAAGATTGAGTGCGGTGTTGATGATGCCGATATGGCTGAAGGCCTGGGGGAAGTTGCCGAGCATGCGCTGGCCGGCCGGGTCGTATTGCTCGGCCAGCAGGCCGAGGTCGTTGCTCAGGCCGGTCAGGTGCTGGTACAGCGCTTCGGCTTCAGCCTGGCGGCCCAGCAAAACATAAACGTCTGCCAGCCAGAACGAACACACGAGGAAGGTGCCCTCCCCCGGCGTCAAGCCGTCGCTGCAGCTGTCGCTGTCGTAGCGCATCAGCAGGCCGTTCTTCAGCAGGCGCTGTTCAATCTGCTCCAGTGTGCGTAAAAAGCGTGGGTCATCCGCCGGCAGAAAGCCGGTCAAGGCGATCTGCAACAGGCTGGCGTCCATTTCGGTCGAGCCATACGCCTGGACGAAAAACTGGCCGCTGGCGTCCAGGCCTTGCTCGCAGACTTCGCGGTGAATCTCGTCGGCCACCTGGCGGTAATGGTCCCCGCGCTCGCGGCCTTCTTCAGTGGTGTCGGCCAACCCCGCAGCACGGTCAAAGGCGACCCAGGCCATGACCTTGGAGTGCACGAACTGCTGCCGGCCGCCGCGCACTTCCCAGATGCCTTCGTCCGGCTCGCGCCAGATGCCTTCGACGTAAGGCATTATCAGGCGGGAGATGGCGGCGCTGCGTGGGTGGCGCGGCAAGCCGCCCTTGATCGCCTGCGACATGGCATCGGCCAGTTCGCCATAGATATCCAGCTGCATCTGCTGCGACGCGGCATTGCCTACCCGCACGGGTTGCGAATGCTCGTATCCGGCCAGCCACGGCAGGGTGTATTCCTGCAGGTCGCGCTCACCGGCCAGGCCATACATGATCTGCATCTGCTCGGGGTTACCGGCAACTGAGCGCAGTAGCCATTCACGCCAGGCCTGGGCCTCGTCGAAGTAGCCGAGGTTCATGAACGCCAGCAGGGTCATGGTGGCGTCGCGCAGCCAGCAGAAGCGGTAGTCCCAGTTACGCTCCCCACCCACACGCTCGGGCAGCGAGGTGGTGACGGCGGCGACGATGCCACCCGTGGGGGCGTAGGTCATGGCCTTCAGGGTGAGCAACGAGCGGCGCACCAGGGCGGTGTATGGCCCTACCTGCGGGCAGCGGGCGGCGAAGGCCTGCCACTGCTCGACGGTTTGGGCAAAAGCCTGGTCGATATCGCAGTCGGGCTGCACTGGCAGGTGCGAGGGTTGGTGACGCAGGCTGAAGACTTGACGCTCGCCCGTGCCAACACGAAAGCGCGCGACGGTATGGTGGTCGAGTGCATGCGGGGGGACGGTGCTGCACAGGATCAGCCGGTCAGGGCCGGCAACGGCGCTGAGGGTCAGTGGGGCGAGCCGTTCCACCCATGGCACACTGCGACCGTAGTCGAAGCGCATGACCAGGTCCATTTCAAAATTGGTTTCGCCACTGAGACCCTCGACGATCCGCACCACCGAATTGACGTCGCCCAGTGGCATGAAATCGAGCACCCGGGCGCGGCCGGTGGCAGTGACCCAGGTGGTTTCCAGCACGAGGGTGTCGTCCAGGTATTGGCGGCTGCTGTGCTCGACCGGGTCGCAGGGGGCCACGCGCCAGCGACCGTTTTCTTCGTTGCCCAGCAGTGCGGCGAATACGGCGGGGGCGTCGAAACGGGGCAGGCACAGCCAGTCAAGCGAGCCATCGCGGCTGACCAGAGCGGCGCTGCGGCAGTTGCCCAGCAGGGCGTAGTCTTCGATATGGGCGGGCATTAAGTCTCCTTGATGTGATCGCCAGTGCCGGCCTCTTCGCGGGTGAACCCGCTCCCACAGGTATCACATCGGGCCTGAGGGAAGTGATAACCCTGTGGGAGCGGCTTTAGCCGCGAAAGGGCCGGCACAGGCTTTACAAAAGCATCAGCCCAAGCGGTGCCACTCGCGCTTGTCGCGGGTCAGCAATTCATTGCCAGCGTCAGGCCCGTCTTCACCGGCCGGGTACTGATGCACCTCGCCATCCTGGGCCCAGGCATCGAGAAACGGCTGCACCGCCCGCCAGCCGTTCTCGATGTTGTCAGCCCGCTGGAACAGGGTCTGGTCACCGGTCAGGCAGTCGTAGATCAGCGTCTCGTAGCCGGTCGCCGGGGTCATCTTGAAGAAGTCCTTGTAGGCAAAGCCCATCTCGACGTTCTCCATCACCAGCTCCGGCCCTGGCCGTTTGGCCTGCAGGTCGAACCACATGCCTTCGTTGGGCTGAATCTGGATTTTCAGGTAGTTGGGCTTGGGCCGCTCCAGCTCCGACTCGCGAAACTGCGCATACGGCGCGGGCTTGAAGCAGATGGCAATTTCGGTGTCGCGCACGCTCATGCGCTTGCCGGTGCGCAAGTAAAACGGCACGCCGGCCCAGCGCCAGTTGTCGATCATCACCTTCAGCGCCACGTAGGTTTCGGTCTGGCTGTCAGGCGCGACGTTGGGCTCCTGCCGGTAACCGGGCAGCTGCTTGCGCCCCTGCTTGCCGGCACTGTACTGGCCGCGCACTGAATTTTTCAGGGCCATTTTCGCCGACCATGGGCGGATGGCGCCGACCACCTTGGCTTTTTCGCCGCGCACCGCGTCGGCGCCGAACGCGGCCGGCGGCTCCATGGCCACCATTGCCAGCAACTGGAACAGGTGGTTGGGGACCATGTCGCGCAGGGCCCCGGTGCTGTCGTAGAACGCACCCCGGGTTTCGACGCCAACCGTTTCCGCAGCGGTAATCTGCACGTGGTCGATGTAGTGGTTGTTCCAGAACGATTCGAACAGGCCGTTGGAGAAGCGGCTGACCAGAATGTTCTGCACGGTCTCTTTGCCGAGGTAATGGTCGATGCGGTAGATCTGCCGCTCACCCATTACCTTCAGCAGGCAGGTGTTGAGTGCCTCGGCGCTGGCCAGGTCGGTGCCGAACGGCTTTTCGATCACTACACGGCGAAAGCCGCCGGCAGACTCGTCGAGCAAGCCGGCCTGGCCCAGGCGCTGCGCCACCTCGGGAAAGAAGCGCGGCGAGGTGGCCAAGTAGAAAATGGCGTTGCCATGGCTGGTTTTCTCGATACGCCTGGCGAGCGCCTGGTAAGTCGCCGGGTCGAGGAAATCGCCCGTCTGGTAATCCAGGCGCTTGGCCAGGCGTGCCCAAAGCTTTTCGTCCAGGCACTTGGCGCTGCCCTCGCCGCCTTTGTCCCGCTCGAGCATGAACGCATGCAGCCGCTCTGCAAATTCCTCGGCGCTGGCCGGGTTGTGGTCGACGCCAACGATGCGCAGGTTGCGGTCCAGCAAACCGTCGCGGCTGAGGTTGTACAGCGCCGGCATCAGCAGGCGCTTGACCAGGTCGCCATTGGCGCCAAACAGGAACAGGGTACAAGGGGGAGCGGCTGGAATGGTCTGCTTAGTCATTCGCCTTTCTTCTCGACGTGGCCACCGAAGCCCAGGCGCATGGCCGAGAGGATCTTGTCACCATACGTACCTTGCTGCTGGCGCGAGCGGAAGCGCGCGAACAGTGCGCTGGACAGCACCGGCACCGGCACCGCCTGCTCGACGGCGGCGTCGATGGTCCAGCGGCCTTCGCCACTGTCGGATACCGAGCCACTGAACTGCGACAGCTGCGGGTCGGCCACCAGCGCATCGGCGGTGAGGTCGAGCAGCCATGAGGTCACCACGCTGCCACGCCGCCACACTTCGGCGATCTCGGCCACGTTCAAGTCAAAACGCTGGTCTTCGGGTAGCTCGTTGCCGCCTTTGCTGCGCAGCAGGTCGAAGCCTTCGGCATAGGCCTGCATCAGGCCGTACTCGATGCCGTTGTGCACCATTTTCACGTAGTGCCCGGCCCCGGGTGGGCCGGCGTGAATGTAGCCATGCTCGGCGCGCTGGTGCTCGCCGCTGCGGCCATGGGTACGCGGGATGTCCCCCACGCCCGGCGCAAGCGCCTTGAACAGCGGTTCCAGGCGCTCGAACACGTCCTTTTCGCCGCCGATCATCATGCAGTAGCCACGGTCCAGGCCCCACACGCCGCCAGAGGTGCCGACGTCCAGGTAATGCAGGCCGCGTTTTGCCAGCTCCGCGGCGCGGCGCATGTCGTCCTTGTAGAAGGTGTTGCCGCCGTCGATGATCGCATCGCCCGGCTCCAGCAGCTCGGCTAGCTGCGCGATGGTCTGCTCGGTGGGCTCACCGGCCGGCAGCATGACCCACACTGCGCGCGGCGCTTTGAGCTTTTGTACCAGCGCACCAAGGTCGTGCGCGCCTTGGGCGCCCTCGCCCTCCAGCCCGGTAATGGCCTCACGGTTGCGGTCGTGCACCACGGTGCGGTGGCCGGCGCGCATCAGGCGCCTTGCGATATTGCCGCCCATGCGGCCCAGCCCGACGATTCCCAATTGCATGAGCCGATGCTCCCCTTTCGAAATGGATGACAACACAGTCCAGCTTTTCAGATTAGTCCAGCATGCCGCCCGAGGGTTCAGCGACGAACGGCAAGACCACGATAAACAAAAAAGTTCCCAAGGCCTGCGAAAGAATTCAAAATGCGCCCCGCGTGAAGCGTCTACGCTTTGATTTGTCACCAGCCAAAACCGCGAGGTGTGCTCATGGGTACCTTGATGCCTGCAACCCCAACCCAGACACTCTATGTCTCCGTGCGCCGTGATGAGCTGCGTAAACTGAAAGACGAACGTGACCAACTGCGCCAACAGGTCGCCCAGTTGAACCTGCTCCTGGCGCAACAGCGCGCGGGCGCAAGCCTCTAGTTTTTTCTTCCTCTTGTGGGAGCGGCCCGGCTCCCACTCGCCGCCTGTAAAGCTTACCCGTTCAATTTTGCCGCGCACCATAAAGGTGCAGCGCGGGAAGCAAGCCACATTTTGGCCCACCCTCCAAACTCCCCGCACCACCTTCATCCAAACCATTTCACATCCGGTCACAAACGCCAACGTTTGCGTCTATTGCGCACATAACAATAGTGACCAGTGGGTCACCTTTTTATCACTTTCTCTCCTACACTCGGTTTTCGGCCCGCCAATTGCTCAGTGGAAGAGTGACCCAAAAAAGTCGAACTTTCAGGAAACCCGGCAGGTCATCAACATAAGCAGGCCAGACGCATCGGGCTATTCCCGATCCTGAGCCCGCACACCCCAACCAGTCCAATCGCCTTCGGCCGGAATGCCGATTGCGCTGTGCCTGCGCGCACGACCCTGGGGCATGGAACGCACTAAGCAGTTTCGAATTAGAGAGAACCAACACGAAATATCTTCACGGGTGCCAGCACCCGGCCAAGCATAGGGACGGAGAGAAGTATGATCAGTGCCGCTGTCGAGCCTCACGTAGATTCATTCAAACCGGACAACCGCGAGCCGCTTACCCCGGATTTCGCCACGACAGGCAAGGCACCCGGCGCCCAGCGCCAGCAAAACCCGAACATGCGCAAGATTCTGTTCGTCACCTCGGAAATCGCAGACCTGGTCAAGACCGGAGGCCTGGGTGACGTGTCCGCCGCCCTGCCCCGTGCCCTGGCGCACCTGCACGATGTACGGGTATTGATCCCGGGGTACCCCCAGGTGATGGAGAGCGACAACCCGATCCACATCGTCGGTGAACTGGGCGGCCACGCGGCCCTGCCGCCGTGCAAGATCGGGCGCATGGACATGGCCGACGGCCTGGTCATCTATGTACTGATTTGCCCCGAGCTGTACCAGCGCGACGGCACTCCCTATGGTGCCAATAACGGCCGCGACTGGCCCGACAACCACATCCGCTTTGCCCGCCTGGGCCTCGCTGCCGCCGAGATCGCTGCGGGCGAAGGCAAGATCCACTGGACACCGGAAGTAGTGCACGCACATGACTGGCCCGCCGGCCTGGCCCCGGCCTACATGCACTGGCGCGGGCTGAATACCCCCACCCTGTTCACCATCCACAACCTGGCCTACCAGGGTGTGTACAGCCGTGGTTGCAGCCCGGAGCTGGCGATTCCCGATCACGCCATGCAGCAGGAAGGCATGGAGTTCTACGGCAAGCTGTCATTCCTCAAGGCGGGCTTGGCGTATTCCAGCCACATCACTACGGTCAGCGCCACCTATGCCCGGGAAATCACCACCCCGGAATTCGGCTGCGGCCTGGACGGGTTCCTCGCCAGCAAAGCCCAGCAAGGCCTGCTCGGTGGCATCCCCAACGGCATCGATGAAAGCTGGGACTCGGCCACGGACAAGCACCTGCAGCACAACTTCAGCATCAACGACTGGGAAGGCAAGGCGCGCAACACTCAGGAGGTACGCGCTCTGTTCGGTCTGGAGGATTCTGACGGCCCGCTGTTCGCCGTGGTATCACGGCTGGTCTACCAGAAGGGCCTGGACCTGACCTTGGGCGTGGCCGACTACATCGTCGAACAAGGCGGGCAGATTGCGATCATCGGCCGTGGCGAGCCGGAAGAAGAACAGGCCATGCGCGAGCTGGCGCTGCGCCACCCGGGCCGCATCGGCGTGCGCATCGGCTTCAACGAAACCGACGCCCGGCGCATGTTTGCCGGCAGCGACTTCTTGCTGATGCCGTCGCGCTACGAGCCGTGCGGCCTCAGCCAGATGTACGCACAGCGCTTCGGCTCGTTGCCAGTAGCGCGCAACACCGGTGGCCTGGCCGACACAATCGAGTGCGGCGTCACGGGTTTCCTGTTCAACGAGTCGACGGTGGAGAGCTACCGCGAGGCGCTCAGCCGCGCCTTCTATGTGTACGGCAAGAAAGACTTGCTGAACGCCATGCGCTGCCTGTCGATGACCCAGCCGTTCAACTGGTGCCAGGCGGTTGAACCCTACGCCCGCCTGTACGAGGACCTGGTCAAGCAGGCACAACTGAGCCACTACTGAGCGAGGGTCAGAAGATGCACAGGCATGGCGCACACTTGATGGACGCCACGTCGGCGCGCTTCGCCCTCTGGGCGCCGGATGCGCGCAGCGTGAGCGTGGAACTGGAGCAGCAGCCGCCCGTTGCGCTGCTGCCCGACGAGGATGGCTGGTTCACTGGCGTTGCCCCGTGCAAGGCTGGCGACCTTTATCATTACCGGATCGATGACGAACTCCAGGTGGCGGACCCGGCTTCGCGCTACCAGCCCCAAGGCGTAAAGGGACCAAGCCAGGTGGTGGATGTAGCCAGTTACCCCTGGCAACATCCGTGGCAAGGCCGGCCCTGGCACGAAGCGGTGATCCAGGAGTTGCATGTGGGTGTGCTCGACGGCTACCCCGGGGTTGCCCGGCAGCTGCCGCGCCTGGCCGAGCTGGGCATCAGTGCCGTCGAGCTGATGCCGCTGGGGCAGTTCCCCGGCGAGCGCAACTGGGGCTACGACGGCGTGCTGCCCTATGCGCCACAAAACACCTATGGCAGCCCCGAGCAGTTGTGCGCACTGGTCGACCAGGCCCACGGCCAAGGGCTGATGGTGCTGGTGGATGTGGTGTACAACCACTTCGGCCCCGACGGCAATTACCTGCACCAGTACGCCAGCCCGTTCTTCCGCGAAGACAGGCAGACGCCATGGGGCGCGGCCATCGATTTCCGCCGCCCGCAGGTGCGCGAATACTTCATCCAGAACGCGTTGATGTGGCTATGCGACTACCGCTGCGACGGCCTGCGCCTGGATGCCGTACATGCCATCGACCAGCCCGATTTCCTGATCGAACTGGCCCAGCGGGTGCGTGCCGCCGTAGAGCCGGGCCGGCATGTGTGGCTGGTGCTGGAGAACGAGCACAACCAGGCTGGCCTGCTGGAACAAGGCTTCGACGCCCAATGGAACGACGACGGCCACAATGCCCTGCATGTGCTGCTGACCGGCGAAACCGAAGGCTACTACGCCGACTACCAAAAACGCCCCATCGACCAGCTGGCACGCTGCCTTAGCGAAGGCTTCGTGTTCCAGGGCCAGGCAAACCGCCACGGCACGCCCCGGGGTGAACCCAGCGGGCACCTGGCGCCCAGCGCCTTTGTGTTGTTCTTGCAGAACCATGACCAGGTCGGCAACCGCGCGCTTGGCGAACGCCTGACCCGCCTGTGCCCGCCGCCAGCCCTGCGTGCGGCGACCGGCCTGCTGCTGTTGGCCCCCATGATTCCGCTGCTGTTCATGGGCGACGACGACGGCAGTTGTCGGCCGTTCCTGTTCTTTACCGACTTCCATGACGAATTGGCCGACGCGGTGCGCGAAGGCCGCCGTGGTGAGTTCGCCCACTTCACCGCGTTCGCCGACCCCGAACAGCGCGAGCACATTCCCGACCCCAACGCCCAGCAGACCTTCGAGTCTTCACGCCCGCAAAACAAGGAGGTGATCGCCGGCTGGCACGGCCTTTATCAGCAACTGCTGGCCCTGCGCCGCCGCCATGTCATCCCGCACCTGCCCGGCAGCCGTTCACTGGGCGCCGAGGTGCATGGCGACAAAGCGCTGACCGCACGCTGGCGGCTGGGCGATGGCAATACCCTGCGCATCGACCTGAACCTGGCGCCCACTGCGCAGGCGGTCGAGCTGCCCGCTACCGCCACCCGGCTGTTCGACACCAGCGACACCCAACACCCTGATAGCCAACTGGCCGCGTACAGCTGCGTGGTCAGCCTGCTTCCCCCTGCCCAGGAGCGCCCATGAGCGAAACCGCCCTGCACCGCTTGGCAAACCGCGTCGGGTTGAGCCGCGACTGGATCGACGCCAATGCCCGGCCACAGCGCGTCAGCGACGAGGTGCTGCGCAACCTGCTCGCAGGCCTTGGCCACCCGGCCAGCGATGACACGGCCATTGCCGCCAGCCTGCGCGCGGTGGAAGCCGCCGAAGACAGCGAACACCTGCCACCATTGCTGACCGCCGACCAAGGCCAGCCACTGGCCCTGGCACGCTACTTCAGCGCCGCCAGCGTCGCCCACTGCACACTGGAAGACCAAACTTTGCTTGCCCTCACCCTGGACGAGCAGGCACGCCTGCCCGGTGACTTGCCCATTGGTTATCACCAGGTGGAAATAGACAGCCGCCGCTTCACCGTGGCCGTGGCCCCACCACGCTGCCACAGCCTTGCAGACAACGTGCAGCCTCCACCACGCTGCTGGGGCCTGGCGGTGCAGCTGTACAGCCTGCGCCGCCCAGGCGACGGCGGCTACGGCGACTGCCTGGCGCTGGAGCAATTGGCCCGCTCGGCCGCCGAGCGCGGTGCCGATGCCTTGGCCATCAGCCCGATCCACGCACTGTCGGCCATCGACCAAGAGCACTACAGCCCCTACTCACCTTCCAGCCGCCTGCTGCTCAACACCCTGTACGCCAGCCCCGCCGCCCTGCTGGGCGAACGGGAGGTACGCATGGCCATCGAAGCCTGCGGGCTGGAGCAACAACTGGAAGAACTTGAGCAACGCCCTTTGGTCGACTGGCCACGCGCCGCCAGCGCCCGCCTGCGCCTGCTTGAGGCGCTGTACCAGGGGTTCAGCCATGGCGACCATCCGCTGCGCACGGATTTCGACAGCTTCCGCGCAGCCGGCGGCCAGGCCCTGGAGCACCACTGCCGCTTCGAGGTGTTGCAAGCACAGGCTGTGGATCGCGGTTTGGGCGCCGACTGGCGCAACTGGCCCAAGGCCTGGCACGACCCCTACCACCCGGAAGTGGAGGCGTTCGCCAATGCCTACCCGGCCAAGGTCGAGTTCCATGCCTTCTGCCAATGGCTGACCGAACGCGGCCTGCAACGTGCCCAAGAGGCGGCCCGCGGCAACGGCATGGCAGTGGGCCTGATCGCCGACCTGGCGGTGGGTGCCGACGGTGCCGGCAGCCAGGCGTGGAGCCGCCAGGATGAACTGCTGGCCGGCCTGAACGTGGGTGCGCCGCCCGACATCCTCAACCGCGCCGGGCAGGATTGGGGCATTTGCGCCTTCTCGCCCGAGGGCCTCAAGCGTAATGGCTACCGCGCATTCATCGAGATGCTGCGAGCCAACCTGGCCCATGCCGGCGGCCTGCGCATCGACCATGTGATGGGCCTGCGCCGGCTGTGGTTGATCCCGCAGGGGGCCAAGCCCAGCGAAGGCGCTTACCTCAATTACCCGGTGGACGACCTGTTGCGCCTGCTGGCGCTGGAGTCGGTGCGCCACCAGGCGGTCATCCTTGGCGAAGACCTGGGCACGGTGCCCGACGGCCTGCGCGAAACACTGGCCGAGAAGGCCGTGCTGGGCATGCGCGTGCTGCCGTTCGAGCAAACCCAGCCAGGCCAGTTCAAGCCGATTCTGGACTGGCCGGACAACGCTCTGGCCACCACCGGCACCCACGACCTGGCGCCGCTGGCCGGCTGGCTGGAAAACCGCGACATCGACTGGAGCCACCGCTTGCAACTGATCGACGCTGCCACCGAACTGCACTGGCGCCAGGGCCGCCAGATAGAACACGACGGCCTGCGCCGTACCCTGGAGACCAACTACGGTGAACTGAAGGACAACGACGCAGTGATCGATGCGGCCATCCGCTTCGTTGGCCACACCCGTGCTCCCTTGGTGCTGATACCGCTCGAAGACCTGCTGGGCTGCGACGAGCAGCCCAACCTGCCGGGCACCACCAGCGGGCACCCCAACTGGCGGCGGCGCTTCACCCGGCCGGTGGCAGAACTGCTGGATGACGAGGATGCCGCGCGGCGCCTGGAGTTGCTGGCCCAGGCCCGCGAACAGGCTTGGGAGCGTGACCGATGAAGCCGCTGACCGCGACCCTGCGCCTGCAGTTTCACAGCGACTTCACCCTCGATCACGCCGTACCGCTGGTGCCGTACTTCGCCCAATTGGGCATCAGCCACCTGTATGCCTCGCCCATCCTCAAGGCCCGAGCTGGCTCGCGCCACGGCTACGATGTGGTCGACCCAACCTGCGTCAACCCCGAGCTGGGCGGCGAGGCAGCACTGGAGCGGCTGGTCGCCGCGCTGCGCCAGCACGGCATGGGGCTGATCCTCGACACCGTGTCCAACCACATGGCAGTGGGCGGTGCCGACAACCCCTGGTGGCAAAGCCTGCTGGCCTGGGGCCGGCGCAGCCCGTATGCGGAGTTCTTCGATATCCAGTGGCACTCCAGCGACCCGCTGCTGGCCGGGCAACTGCTGCTGCCGTTTCTTGGCAGCGACTATGGCGTGGCGCTGAAGAATGGCGAGATACCGCTTGAATTCGACAAGCAGCACGGCACGCTGCAAATCGCCCATTACGATCACCGCTTCCCGGTTTGCCCGGTGGACTATGGCTGGATTCTCGCCCTCAGCCCGGAGCCGGCGCTCAAGACGCTGGCCGAGCACTTCACGGCATTGGCCGAATCGACCACTCCGCTGGTCGATGCCCTGCCGCTGCACACCGAACTGGCACGCCTGGTGCGCGAAGGTGCCGACCTGGAATCGGCGCTGGTGGCATTCGACAGCCGCGCCGAAAATGGCCTCAAGCGCCTGCACCTGCTGCTGGAGCGCCAGACCTACCGCCTGGCCAGTTGGCGCACCGCTGCCGACGACATCAACTGGCGGCGCTTCTTCGACATCAACGAGCTGGGTGGCCTGAGGGTGGAGCGCGCCGTGGTGTTCGAGGCCACCCACGCCAAGCTGTTCGAGCTGATCGAACGCGGCCTGGTGGACGGCCTGCGCATCGACCATATCGACGGCTTGGCCGACCCGCGTGGTTACTGCCGCAAGCTGCGCCGTCGGGTCGATGGCCTGTTGGCGCAGCGGCCTTTGCAGGCTGCCCTGGAGCACTTCCCGATCTACGTGGAAAAAATCCTCGGCGCCGGCGAGCACCTGCACCGCGACTGGCTTACCGACGGCACCACCGGCTACGAGTTCATGAACCAGGTCTCGCTACTGCAGCATGACCCAGCCGGCGAAACGCCGCTGACCGAGCTTTGGGCGAACGTCACCGAACGGCCGGACTTCCCTGAAGAAGTGCGTCAGGCGCGTCACCTTGTGCTCAATGCCAGCCTCGCCGGTGACTGCGAATCGGTGGCCCAGGCGCTGCTGCAGGTGGCCCGCAACGACCTGATGACCCGCGACCTGACCTTGGGCGCGATACGCCGGGCGTTGCAGGCACTCGTGGCGCATTACCCGGTGTACCGCACCTACTTCAACGCCTGCGGGCGCCCCGCTGAAGACGAAGGGTTTTTCCAGCAGGCGCTGGCCGGTGCCCGGCACGACCTCGGCGAAGCCGATTGGCCGTTACTGGACCACTTTGAACAATGGCTGGGCGGGCAAGCCTGGCGGCACTTGCCACCGGGCCGCGCCCGCAAACAACTGCGCCACGCCTGTGTGCGCTTCCAGCAACTGACCGCGCCCAGCGCCGCCAAAGCCGTGGAAGACACCGCCTTCTACCGCAGCGCCCGGCTGCTGTCGCGCAACGACGTGGGCTTCGAAGCCGAGCACTTCGCCGCGCCACCCATGCACTTCCATAACGAAGCTCAGCGGCGCCTGCGCGACTTCCCCGACAACCTGCTCGCCACTGCCACCCATGACCACAAGCGCGGCGAAGACACCCGTGCACGCCTGGCCGTGCTCAGTGAACGCGGCCCATGGCTGGCCAGCCGGGTGGAGCATTGGCGCGAACTGGCAGCGCCGCTGCGCGCACAGCTGGACGATGGCCTGGCGCCCAGCGCCGGCGACGAGTTGATGTTGCTGCAAACCCTGCTTGGCAGTTGGCCGCTGGAGCTCGACCTGCACGACGACAACGCCCTGCGCCAGTACGCCGAGCGTATCCGCCAGTGGCAGCAGAAGGCGCTGCGCGAAGCCAAGTTGCGCAGCAGCTGGAGCGCGCCGAACGAGGCCTACGAAGGTGCCTGTGCCCGCTACATCGATGGCCTGCTGCTGGACAGCGAAAACCAGCAGCTGCGCAAATCCGTGGCAGATGCCGCGCAATTGCTGGCCTGCCCCGGCGCCCTCAACAGCCTGGTCCAGACCCTGCTGCGCATGACCACCCCCGGTGTGCCCGACCTGTACCAGGGCAACGAGTACTGGGACTTCAGCCTGGTCGACCCGGACAACCGCCGCCCCGTGGACTACGCTTTGAGGCGTCGCACCCTGGACGACGCCACGCCGGTAGCCGAGCTGCTGGCGCACTGGCGCGATGGCCGCGTCAAGCAGGCCTTGATCGCCCGGGTGCTGGACTGCCGCCAGGCCCACGCCGAGCTGTTCCGCCGTGGCGCCTACCTGCCACTGACCGTGCAGGGCCGGCATGCAGACAAGGTGATTGCCTTTGCCCGCCTGGGTGAAGGCGAGCATGCCGTCGTCGTCGCCCCGCGCCTGGCCAGCGGCCTGCTTGGTGGTGCTGTTACACCGTTGATCCCGGCACAGAACTGGGACGACACCCGGCTGGTTCTGCCGTTTGCCTTGTCGCCTGCCAACTCGACGGGACTTTTCGCCTGCACGGCGGTCAGCTCTTCCAAGGAGTTGATGTTGAGCACCGTGCTGGCGGAGTTTCCGGTCAACGTGTTGATACAACAATCTTGAGCATCAGGAGCGTCATGATGAGTGTCGATGAAAAGCGTATTCGCGAATTTGCCTACCAGATCTGGGAATCTGAAGGTAAGCCCGTAGGCGAGGAAGAACGCCACTGGGATATGGCCCGCAAGCTGGCCGAGGCCGAGGCCTTGGCCCCCAAGGCCGAGCCACGCAAGCGGGCGCCGGCCAAGCCCAAGGCAGCCGCTGAGCCCAAGGCGCCTGCCGAGCCCAAGGTGGCTGCCCTGCCGGGGGTTAAACCCGCTGCGGCGAAAAAGCCTCGGGCAGTGAAAAAGCCTACTGCCGGGTAAGCCTGTCCCGGCCTCTTCGCGGGTAAACCCGCTCCCACAGGTTCATCACAGGTGCTCAAAGCAGTGCAATACCTGTGGGAGCGGGTTTACCCGCGAAGAGGCCAATGCAGGACAGCACAATTCCCCTTACGTCACGGCCATTTGAGGATCGTCATGAGCCCCCGCACCCCAAAGAAAACCCGCTCGGTTGCACCATCGCGCATCCGCGAAGGCATGCCCTTCCCCCTCGGCGCCACCTGGGATGGCCTTGGGGTCAACTTTGCCCTGTTCTCGGCCAACGCCACCAAGGTCGAGCTGTGCCTGTTCGACTCCACCGGCGAGCAGGAACTCGAGCGCATAGAGCTGCCCGAATACACCGACGAGATCTACCACGGCTACCTGCCCGACGCGCACCCGGGGCTGGTCTACGGCTACCGCGTGTACGGCCCCTACGAGCCGGAAAACGGTCACCGCTTCAACCCCAACAAACTGCTGATCGACCCGTATGCCAAGCAACTGGTCGGCAGCCTGGAATGGTCAGAGGCGCTGTTCGGCTACACCATCGGCCACCCCGACGGCGACCTGTCGTTCGATGAGCGCGACAGCGCGCCCTTCGTGCCCAAATGCAAGGTGATCGACCCGGCCTTCACCTGGGGGCGCGACCAGCGCGTGTCGGTCCCCTGGGAACGCACCATCATCTATGAAGCGCACACCCGCGGCATCAGCATGCGCCACCCGGCAGTGCCGGAAAAACTGCGGGGCACCTTTGCCGGCCTGGCCAACGACGAGCTGCTCAAGCACATCAAGGACCTGGGCGTCTCCAGCATCGAGCTGCTGCCGATTCACGCCTTCGTCAACGACCAGCACCTGCTGGACAAGGGCCTGAACAACTACTGGGGCTACAACAGCATCGCCTTTTTCGCCCCGCACCCACGCTACCTGGCCAGCGGCAAGATTGCCGAATTCAAGGAAATGGTCGCCCACCTGCACGACGCCGGGCTGGAGGTGATCCTCGACGTGGTCTACAACCACACCGCCGAAGGCAACGAACGCGGCCCCACCCTGTCGATGCGCGGCATCGACAACGCCTCGTACTACCGTCTGATGCCGGACGACAAGCGTTACTACATCAACGATTCCGGCACCGGCAACACGCTGGACCTGAGCCACCCCTGCGTGCTGCAGCTGGTCACCGACTCGCTGCGCTACTGGGCCGGCGAAATGCACGTGGATGGCTTTCGCTTCGACCTGGCGACCATTCTTGGCCGCTATCACGACGGCTACAGCGAGCGCCACGGCTTTCTCGTCGCCTGCCGCCAAGACCCGATGCTGAGCCAGGTCAAGCTGATTGCCGAACCTTGGGACTGCGGCCCCGGTGGCTACCAGGTGGGCAACTTTGCCCCAGGCTGGGCCGAGTGGAACGACCGCTTCCGCGATACCACACGCGCCTTCTGGAAAGGCGACGAAGGCCAGCTGGCCGACTTTGCCGCACGCTTGACCGCATCCGGCGACATGTTCAACAACCGCGGGCGCCGGCCGTATTCTTCGGTCAACTTCATCACCGCCCACGATGGCTTCACCCTGCGCGACCTGGTGTCGTACAACCACAAGCACAACGAAGACAACGACGAGAACAACCAGGACGGCACCGACAACAACCTGTCGTGGAACTGCGGTGCCGAGGGGCCGACCGAGGATCCGGAGATCAACGCGCTGCGCATGCGCCAGATGCGCAACTACTTTGCCACCCTGCTGCTGGCCCAGGGCACGCCGATGATCGTCGCCGGCGACGAGTTCAGCCGCACTCAGCATGGCAACAACAACGCCTACTGCCAGGACAGCGAAATCGGCTGGGTGAACTGGGACCTGGACCAGGAGGGCAAAGAGCTGCTGGCCTTCGTCAAACGCCTGACCCGCCTGCGCCTGGCCTACCCGGTGCTGCGCCGCTCACGCTTCCTGGTGGGTGACTACAATGAGGCCATCGGGGTCAAGGACGTGACCTGGCTGGCACCGGATGGCAACGAGATGAGCGTGGAACAGTGGGAGGACCCGCACGGGCGCTGCCTGGGCATGCTGATCGATGGCCGCGCGCAGGTCAGCGGCATCGCCCGGCCAGGTTCCGAGGCGACGGTGCTGCTGATCGTCAATGCCCACCACGATGTTGTGCCATTCAAGTTGCCGGCGGTACCCGAAGGTGATTACTGGAGCTGCCTGGTCGACACCGACCGGCCGGAGTTGCGCAAGGGGCAGCACCTGCAGTTCGACAGCACGTTCGAGGTCAAAGGCCGGTCGATGCTGCTGATGGTGTTGCAGCACGAGGAGGAGTGAACCCGGGGTGGCCGCGCCTGTCCGACTGTGTATTGGTTGCCTGTACCGGCCCTATCGCCGGCAAGCCAGCTCCCACAGGTATGGTGCAGGCCATCAGCCTGTCTGTGTACTGGTTGGCTGCACCGGCCCTATCGCCGGCAAGCCAGCTCCCACAGGTATGGTGCAGG
>PJUI01000140.1_pt1 | contig 28989 bp, 32 predicted proteins | sample 1512201 | NCBI WGS metagenome assembly PJUI01 (sample SAMN08177670, study PRJNA422409) | Feces metagenome, whole genome shotgun sequencing project. | isolation source: Chicken feces (2) enriched on wood chips | host: Gallus gallus | place: USA: Madison | collected 2015-01-15
GACCGAGGTCCTCCAGCCGCAGCCGGCCATGGCGCCGCGCGCTGACCAGCCGGTCCACGTTGCGCGCGCCCAGTCCCGGCACGCGCAGCAGCATCTCGCGCGGCGCGCTGTTGAGGTCCACCGGGAAATGCTGCGGATGGCGCAACGCCCAGGCCAGCTTGGGATCGATGTCCAGGTCGAGCATGCCGCCGCCGGCCTGCGGCGTGGGCGGCACGATCTCGTCCACTTCGAAACCGTAGAACCGCAGCAGCCAGTCGGCCTGGTACAGGCGGTGCTCGCGCTGCAGCGGCGGCGCGCGCGGCGGCAGCTGGGCGGAGGCATCGGGGATCGGGCTGAACGCCGAGTAGTACACCCGGCGCATGCGGAAATCGCCATACAACGCACTGCTGGTGCGCAGGATCACGCCGTCGTCCGCGCCGTCGGCGCCGACGATCATCTGGGTGCTCTGTCCGGCCGGGGCGAAGCGCGGGGTCCGCCGCCGCGGACCGGTCCTCGCCACCCGGGCCGCCTTGCGCGCCTCGGTGTTCTCGTCGATCCGCCAGCGCAGTTCGCCCATGGCCCCGCGGATGCCGTCGGCGCGCTTTTCCGGTGCGAGCCTGGCCAGGCCTTCCACTGTGGGCAGTTCGACGTTGATGCTCAGCCGGTCGGCATAGCGGCCGGCCTTCTCCAGCAGCTCCGGCGCGGCCTCGGGGATGGTCTTGAGGTGGATGTAGCCGGCGAAGTGGTGGTCCTCGCGCAGGCTGCGCGCCACCTCGACCAGCTGCTCCATGGTGTAGTCGCCATTGCGGATGATGCCGCTGGAGAGGAACAGGCCCTCGATATAGTTCCGCTTGTAGAAGTCGAGCGTCAGCCGCACGACCTCCTCGGTGGCGAAGCGCGCGCGACGCACGTTGCTGCTCACACGGTTGATGCAGTACGCGCAGTCGTAGATGCAGAAGTTCGTCAGCAGGATCTTCAGCAGCGATACGCAGCGGCCGTCGGGCGTGTACGAGTGGCAGATGCCCATGCCCTCGGTGCTGCCGACCCCGCCGGTGCCGCGCGAATCGCGGCGTCCTGCGCCACTGGAGGCGCAGGACGCGTCGTACTTGGCCGCGTCGGCGAGGATCGCGAGCTTGTCCTGCAACTCCATGCCGCGAGCCTGCCCTGGGGGCGTCTCAGGATCCGAGACGCGGACCGCAGGCGCCAGCCCGACCAATGAACCGTTCAACCGGCGTGTGCCTGGCTGTATCCCATGCGCGCCGGACATCCCCGGCCGGTCCGGCGGGCATCCCACCGGTGCGGCGGCGGCCACGCCGGCCGCCGCTGCACCTGCCACTCTACGGGGCGCGGTGTACGTAGACCGGATCGCCGGAACGCACCGGCTCCACCGTATGCGCCACCGGGCCCGGCGCGACGTGCCCGGCCGCCACCGGCGGGGTGGTCAGCAGGTCGTTGGTGCGGCGCTGCTCGGCGATGAGCTGGCGCAGCAGCGGCTTGATCCCGAACACCGCGAACGGCACCAGGATCCACAGCACGGTCAGGATCAGGGCAAAGATGCCCGCGACGATCATCAGCACGTTCATGCCGGTGTAGGCGGCATTGCTGGAAAGGGCCAGCAGCATGGTCTCGCTCCTTGCGTGGCGGGCGCTCGGGCCCGGTGGGCGCCGCGCAGGCCAGGACCGGCGGCGGCGCCCATGCTTGGCCAGCGCCCGTCCACGGGCGGTGAACCAGTGGCGCTCGCGACCCGGGCGCAAGCGCCGGCGGGCGGCGCGCAACGCGACTGCGCCGCGCGGACCGCCGGCACACGGGCGCCGCACGCGCAGGCGTGCCGGAGCAGAGACGGGGAACACGCGCCCGGACCGGGCGCGGAGGTGTTACCTGCGTTCGCGGCGCAGGGCGACGGTACCCAGGCCGACCACGGCGGCCAGGCCGATGGCGAGGAACACGAACAGCGGCGTCAACGACATGGAAGCTCCCTTTCTGCAGGACGGACCCGCGGCGCCGGAGGCACCGCGCTGGAACGGACGAGGGAATGCTGCGTCGCGACCTCCCCTGTCGGCCGCGCCCGGCCGGGTCGACCCGGCCGCCATCCCTTATACGCGCCCCTTCCGCCCCGGCCACGCTGCACTGCACACAGCCCGCGCCGGGAGCCAGCCGCTCAGCGGGCCAGCTCCAGGTGGTCATCCAGCTCCGGACCGCCGCCGCGGTCGCCACTGCCGGCGGCCACGTGCACCGCCTCGCCCAGCACCGTGGCCTGGGTGCCGTGCCGCCCGCGCGGCAGTGGCGCCAGGGTGCTCCAGCGCCCGCTGGCAGGGTCGTAGGCCTCGACCTCGTCATGCGCCGGCACCTGGCGGGCGCTCTCGCCGCCCATCAGCACCAGGCGGCCCTCGAAGGCGACCGTGCCGGGGCCGGCGCGCGGGGTCGGCAACGGCGCGGCCAGGGTGCTCCAGCGCCCGCTGGCCAGGTCGTACACGTCCACCTCGGGGATGGTCAGCGACAGGGTGTCGCCGGTGTCGTGCGAGGTGCGGCGGCCGCCGGCGGCGTACAGCAGGCCGTCGATGACCACGGCATGGAAGTGGTCGCGCGCATGCGGCGCATCGGCCAGCTCGGTCCACTGGCCGCTCGCCGGGTCGAACGCGTCCAGCCACGGCACGTAGCCGCTCATGTGGCCGCGGGTGTTGCCGCCGACCAGGTAGATGAGTCCGCCATGCGAGGCCACGCCGGCCGAACCGCGGCGCCGGTGCGCCGGCACCTCCGCGCCCTGGCTCCAGCGGTCGCTGGCAGGGTCGTAGACCAGCACGTGGGCCAGCGGCTGCTCCTCGGGGAAATCGCCGGTCAGCGCGCCCAGCACGTAGAGCTTGCCGTCATGGGCCAGCGCCTGGACGTGGTGGATTTCCAGCGGCGGCGCCGCGCCCTGCTGCCAGCGGCCGGTGGCCGGATCGAAGATGTCCAGCGGACGCTCGCCGCGGCCGCCGAGCAGGTACAGGCGCCCGTCCACGGCGACGAAGCCGTTCTCGTGGCGGGCGGTGGGGGCGCCGGCGGTGGCCGGTACCGCCGACCACGCAGGGCCGGCCGGGCCGGCGTGCGCGGCGGGCAGGGCCACGGCGAGGGCGAGGGCAAGAAGCAGGCGGGATGCGCGCGGGCGCGTACGGGAGGGCTGGGGCTCGGTCATGGGCGTCCCTGGGTATGGGGCGTGCGCGTGGCGCGCAGGCCTGGCGGCGTGGCCGGTGCACGGTGACCCGCGGCCGCCGCCGGCGTCAATGGTGCAGGGCGCGGACCAGGCCGGCGCGCGCAGGCGCGCCCGCCGATCCGCGGCCGGTTCATGGACCGGCGGGCGAGCGGGCTCCATCCGGAGGCGGCGCTGGCGTACCGCACCGTGCCGCCGCGCCAGCGGCGTCAGCGGCGTTCGTCGCGCCGGCGCGGGGGACGGGAGTCGGGGCCCTGCAGCATCAGCGGGCCGGGTCCGTAACCGGGCACCGGGCCGACGCCCGGTGCGTAAGGGCCATGGGGCCCGTACGCATCATGGAACGGGTACGGGCCTTCGTGGCTGCCGACGTTCAACTGCAGGTTGAGGGTGCGCGGACTGCCGTCGGCACCGGCGTACTCCTTGCAGTAGTTGACCGTCGCGGCCTGCCAGTTGCTGTTGCCGCCATGCCGCGAGTAGCCCACCCCGGCCTCGACCATGCCGGTGATGTCGGTCGCCTCGCCGGTGGGCGAGGCCGGACAGCCGGCGCGGTCGAAAACCGTCTTGCCGGACCGAGCCGGGGCGGGCACGCCGGAGGTGTCGCCATACCAGGTGCCCGGTGGATCGTTGCGGTAGCCGGCCAGCGAGGATTGCGGCAGGGCCAGGTCCAGCGCGGTGGCCGGCGCCTCGCCCTGCCCGTCCGCATACGCCGGGGCGGCGACGGCGATGGACAGGAGGGCCAGGACGGGGGCATAGGACAGCAGGCGCATCGGCGGTTCCCGTTGCCGCCCATGGCGGCCATCGCCACACCCTACCAGCGCCGGCTTGAACGCGGGATGTGCCGGGGCGTCGGCCCGCGCGCCCACGTGCGCCCGCGGGCCGGAAGCGGTCCTCAGCGCCGCAGGAACGCCAGCAGGTCCTCGTTGAGCCGCGCCTTGTGGGTGTCGGTGATGCCGTGCGGCGCCCCTTCGTAGACCTTCAGCTGCGCGCCGGGTACCAGCGCCGCGGAGGCACGCCCGGACAGGTCGATCGGCACCACCTGGTCGTCGTCGCCGTGGATCACCAGGGTGGGCACGTCGAACTTCGCCAGGTCCTGGCGGAAATCGGTGGCCGAGAACGCGGCGATCGACTCGTAGGTGTTGCGGTGCCCGCCCTGCATGCCCTGCGCCCAGAACGACCGCACCAGCGCATCGCTGGCCTGCGTGCCAGGCCGGTTGAACCCGAAGAACGGCCCGGAGGCGATGTCCAGGTACAGCTGCGAGCGGTTCTCTATCGAGGCCTGGCGGAAGCCGTCGAACACCTCCAGCGGCAGGCCGCCGGGATTGTCGCCGGTGCGCAGCATCAGCGGCGGCACCGCCGATACCAGCACCGCCGCCCTGACCCGCCCGGTGCCATGGCGGCCGATGTAGCGCGCCACCTCGCCGCCGCCGGTGGAGAAGCCCACCAGGGTGGCATCGCGCAGGTCCAGCGCCTCGATCACTGCGGCCAGGTCGTCGGCGTAGTGGTCCATGTCGTTGCCGTCCCACGGCTGGCTGGAGCGGCCGTGGCCGCGGCGGTCGTGCGCCACGACCCGGTAGCCGTGCGAGGCGAGGAACAGCATCTGCGATTCCCAGCTGTCCGAACTCAGCGGCCAGCCGTGGCTGAAGGTGACCACCGGGCCGTCCTTGGGGCCCCAGTCCTTGTAGTACAGCTGCACGCCGTCGGCGGTGCTGATGTGGGTGGCGGAACGAGAGACGGCGAAAGCGCGGGCGGTCATGGCAGGGCTCCTTGGGTGGGGCCGGCGCGATCGGCGCCGGTGGAGCCACTTTGCGCCGGCATGGCCGCCGGCCGTGTTACAGCGCGTCCGGGAAACTTCACCGGCCGTCCCGCGGACCGTCGCCAGGAAGGCGCTGGTGCCGAGCCCTGCGGCACTGCCGCGACGGCGGCCGGCAGGCTTCGCCCCGCCACCGGCCACCCGCCACGCGCCACGCGCAGCGGGGGCGGCCCGCCGCGCGATCAGAAATCCATCGCCTCGGTGAATCCGGCCAGCAGCTGGCTGAAGATCTCCACCTGGCTGCGCAGGTGCGCGGCATGGTCGGCGTGCAGCATCTCGAAGTCGTACTGCAGGTACGGGTCCATCTCGTCGTCCAGGTGCAGGCGCACGTAGCGGTAGCGGCCGTTGAACACGTTCGCCGTCTGCAACGTGGTGCCGTGCTCCAGGTCCAGCGCGGTTTCCAGCTGCAGCGAACCGCAGCGCCCGGCCTGGCAGTCGTAGAAGTTGAGGAACGCGGCCAGGCCCCGGACCTGGAACTGGATCCGCGGATCGCCCACGCCATCGACCTGCAGTTCCGGCGACAGCTCCATCGCCTTCATCACCGCCATCGCCTCCTCGCCGCTGATGCCGCGCCCCCGTGCGACGGCATCGGCCGCCAGCCATGGCGCCAGCGCCAGCGACAGGGCCACCAGGCCCGCCTTGATCCTGTTTCCGGTCATGTCCTTCCCCTGGTTGAGTGGCCGGCGTCCCCCTCGGGTCCGCTCCGGCGGCGGCCCCCCGGCCGCATGCGACCGGACGCGCGACGCGCCTCCGGCCGGGCGAGGATACCCGGGGCCGGCGGCCAGGGCACCGGGCCGGCACGGGCAGCGGCCGGCGGCAGCCCACGCCTGCTGCACCCGCTGGCGGCCACACTGGGTACCCCGCGACCGGAGACCGGCGATGACGCCCCTCGACAAACCCCTGCGCCGTGAGCTGGCCATCGGCGATGAGCTCTACACCCTGACCGTCAGCCCCGAGGGCCTGAAACTGGTGCCCAAGGGCAAGCGCAAGGGCCTGGAGCTGGCCTGGACCGACCTGGTCAGCGGCGATGCCGCGCTGGCGAGCGCGCTGCAGGCTTCGCTGGCGCGCTGAGCGGGCCGTCGGGCCCCGGGCACGACGACTGCAAGTCCGCTGCGGCGCCGGCACGCGAACGCAGCCATGCCAGCGCACCGGCCTCCATGCCCTTGAACTTCGGATCACCGGCCAGGGGTGCGACCAGCAGCCGGTCGGGCCGCGTCAGGCGCTTGACCGCGTGGTACAGCGGCGCGCGCCCCTGCCCGGAGGCGACCAGGTACAGGCCCGGCGCAAGCCGGCGCAGCGCCGGCTCCGGCACCAGGCCACGCAGCCCCGGATCCGGCTCGATCACCACCAGGTAGAGCGCCTGTTCCATGCCGCGGACCATCGCAGCGCGACACACACGGGCACGTGAACCGCGGGGTTCCACCTGCTCGGGGGCTCGCCCCGGATGCCCGCGCCGCGCACGGCTGGAACATCAGTGCCAGGGTATAGAGACCGAACAGGGCCAGGCCGCAGCGCTGCACCAGGACGTACGGCCACACCAGCATCGGCACGACCAGGCCGATGCGCACGCCGTGGTAGATCGCGTAGCCGGGCAGCGTCGCCGACAGAGCGGCGCCATCGATCAGGTCGTAGATGAAGTTGATCGCCAGGCTGGCCAGGACCGGCGCCATCAGCATGCCGGCCAGCAGCCCGCGGTGTGCAGCGTAGTGGGCTTCCATGCCCGGCGCCTCGCCCTCGTGCGGAATGATCAGCCGGCTGATGACGATGTAGGGCAGCGCCACGGCCAGGCAGCCGGCTACCTGGGGCAGATCGAGCGTCATCTGCGGCTGGGCGGCGAAGAAGGCCAGCCACTGCTGGCAGACGCAGACGATCAGCAACCACCGCCAGCAGCGGCACCGTCCAGCCCACCGGAACCCGCCGTCGCAGGCGGTACATGTCGGCGAAGGCATGGCAGACGTTGGCCAGCGCCAGTCCCAGCAGCAGTGCATAGAAGGCGAACAGCGCCTCGAAACCGCTCATCGTCCGGCGTCCCTGAGATCCCCGGCGCGCATGATCGCGCGGGCCCGATGCGGCCCGTGGCGGCGCGCCATCGGCCAGGCCGCGCTTCGCGGAGATCCGGCGCGTGCATCGTGGGGATGCACTGAGACCCCGGGCAGACGGCCCCGGAGCGGAACCCGCCGAGGCCCAGCGCCGGCAGGCGCCGCTCAGTCCGCCGGTGCCGGCGCGCCGGGCATCCACAGCCAGCGCAGCACGTCCGGCAGCAGGCGGCCGCCGTGGTCGTCCGAGTGGCCGCCCTCGCCCCAGGCGTGGGCCACGCGGTAACGCGGCCCGGTGTCGCCGGCGCGGTCGGCCTCGGCGTTGGCCCAGTGCAGCGCCGCCAGCATCTGCTGGTTGGCCAGGAACCAGTTGCCGTGCTCGTTGTCCAGGTCGTTGCGGCCGTCCTGCAGGAACACGCGCAGCGGGCGCACCGGGCCTTTGCGCACCAGGGTCGGGTACAGGTCGCCACCGGGCCGCATCGGCTGGCCCTCGTGCGCCGGCCGGTAGCCGATGGAGACGTAGCTGCCGATCATGCTGACCACGTTGCCGAACGCCTCGGGCCGGTGCCAGGCCACGGTGAAGGCGGCGATCGCACCGCTGCTGGTGCCGCCGATCGCCCGTCGTGCCGGATCGTCACTGAGGCGGTAGCGCGCGGCGACCTGCGGCAGCAGCTCGTCCACCAGCATGCGCGCGTAGGTGTCATCCAGCGCGTCGTACTCCTGCGCGCGGTGGTCCGGATTGGCGTAACCGAGCTCGTCCGGCCAGTGCGCCGCGCGATGGCCGGGCGTGACGAACACCCCGATGGTCGGCGGGATCTGGCCGCGATGGACCAGGTTGTCGATGACGTGCTGCACCCGCAGCGAGCCGTCGGGATTGGTCGCGCGGTGGCCGTCGTGGAACACCAGCAGGTTGGCCGGCTGGCGGCCGTCATACGCGGCCGGCACGTGGATCCAGTAGCGGCGCACGGTGCCCGGGATGATCCGGCTGTGGAACTCGAACGGCCCCTCCAGCCGGCCCTGCGGCACGTCCGGCTGGCGCAGCGAGTCGGCCGTCAGTGCGTAGCGGCGCGGCTGCGCGGGCGGGGCGGCCAGTGCGGCCACGCTGGAAGCAAGCAGTACGGCGGCCACCAGCAGGCGGCAGACGGCATTCCCGGCCATGGACGATCTCCTCGCAGGTCCGCCACAGGGTACCGCCGCCAGCCGGCACCCGGCGGCGCGCGTCCTGCCCGGTAGGATGGGCCGCACCTGCCACCGACCCGCCTGGAGCGCGATGTCCCGACGACGCACCGCCTGCGGCCTCGCCGTGTTGTGCCTGGTGCTGCTCGTGGCCGCCGCTTTCGGTCGCCGCCAGGCGCTGGCCTGCGAACTGGCGGGCCTGGGCGGGTACCGCCCGCTGCAGCCGCGCGTGCTTGCCGCCGCTGACGCGGATCGGGCGCAGGCACGCACCTTCCGGGCGCTGGTGGCCGCCGCGTCCGCCCGGCTGGAAGCGACCTACGGTGCACCGGCGTCGCGGCCGCGCATCGTGTTCGCCGGGTCGGCGCAGGCGGCGCGCAGGTTGGGCGCCAACGACACCGCCACCCTGCATCGCGCGCCTTGGGGCAGCTGTATTGTCGTCGGCCCGCAGGGCCGCAGTGTCGACGTGGTCGCGCACGAATGGCTGCATGCCGAGATCCAGCACCGGGTCGGCTTCTGGCGCAGCCTGCGCCAGGTCCCGGCGTGGTTCGACGAGGGCGTGGCGTTGACCGTCGACCACCGCGCGCCGTTCCTGCCCGGCCACATCCACCTCGGCGCGGAGGAGGTGCGCGCGGTGCGGCGGCGGGTGCGCGGCGGCGAATTCTTCGCCGGCGATGGCGCGACGGTCCATGCCCGCTACCAGGCGGCGCGGCTGGCGGTGGTTCCGCTGGTGCAGCCCGCCAGCCTGTACCCGGACCTGGCACGGATCGCCGGCGGCGAGTCGTTCGAAGAGGTGTTCGGATCCCGCGTCCCGGCGGACTGATCCGGCCACCGGCCGCGACAATTCCAGATGGCTCCGCGCGGCAGGAAGGGGTGCGCCCTGCACACCTGCACCCACGCCCGCGGGCAGTAATACTGCCCCGTGCGGCGGTGCGCACGACGTATCGGCGCCACGGTGGCCGCTGCCGGCCGTGGCGCCCGGATCTCAGTTGCCGAGCAGCTCGACTTCGAACTTCAGGGTCGCGTTGGGCGGGATCACGCCACCGGCGCCGCGTGCGCCGTAGCCCAGTGCCGGCGGGATGATCAGGGTGCGGGTGCCGCCGACCTTCATCCCCGCCACGCCCTCGTCCCAGCCCTTGATGACCATGCCGGCGCCCAGCGGGAAGATGAAGGGCTCGTCGCGGTCCTTGCTGGAATCGAACTTCGCGCCCTGCTGGCCGTCCTGGTAGAGCCAGCCGGTGTAGTGCACGGTCACGTTGCGGCCCGGCGCGGCTTCGGCGCCGGTGCCCAAGACGGTGTCCTCGTACTGCAGGCCGGAGGCGGTGGTGGTCAATGCCATCGAAAGATCCTTGGTCGGGTGTGGGGGTTCCACGGGCGCACAGTCTAGCGGCCCATGCAGGACGCAAGCGCGGCTCCAGGCGCCGCCGTCGCCGGGGGTGCGGGCCCGTGCGATCGGGAGCCCGTCCCCGTACAGGTGGTGGCGGTGAGCCTGCCGCCCTCCACGCCCAGGCGCAGCGCGAACGCCGGCGAAGCTGCCGGCCGCCGGCGTCCTTTCGCCGCACGCGCCGGGCACATCGCTGATCCTTGTCCGGGCGGTAGCGGTGGCGGAGTTCGCGGCGCCCGAATGGACCGGCCTGCCGGCCCCCACGCCTTGCGGCCTGACGCGTCGCCGGCACAGGTACGTGTTCGAGGGGGCGCACGGTCGGGCCAGCCGCCCACCCCGGCCATGCGTGCTACGGCCGCGCGCCCTGCAACTGGGCGGCGATCTCCCCGGCATGCTTCTCGTGCAGGCCGCCGGTAGTGCCCCAGGCGGTGGCATTGGTCGACTCCACCTCGAACGCGGCCAGCACCGCGCCGGAGCTGTCGGTCACCCGCACCTGGCTGGTGATCTTGTCGCGCCCGGCCATGATGCCCACCAGCGCCCGCGCGGCCCCATGGCGCACGTAGTAGTGGGTGACGGTGACGTCCACCTTCCCCGAGGCCGGCCCGTTGCCGATCCAGCCGCCGCTGCGCAGCTGCTCGCGGATGACGCGGTCCAGCTCGGCGATGCCCTCGGCATTGTCTCCGCCGCGGTTGCTGAACTGGTAGTCGAAGGAACGTCCCTTCAGGCCCGCATGGGCCTGCTGGACCTGGCTGCTGGTGGAGCACGCCGACACCAGCACGATCAGCGCCATGGACAACAGGATGCGCATTGCCTTCCCCTTTTCGATGGGTGTGGATGGATGGACCGGGCACAGGGCCGGCCGCGCGAGTGTGACACCCCGCGCGCGGCACCGTGTCAGCACCCGCAGCCCGTCCTGACGCCAGGCGGCGCGATGCCCTCCCCGGCCTGGCGCGCGCCTCAGTCCGGCTTGAATTCCAGCTCGCGGCGGTAGCTGAAGTCGACCGGGCGGTCCGGATCGGGGGCGAAGCGGGAGAGGTAGCCGGCGGCGATGGCACGTTCGCGCATGCGCTCGCCCACGCCCTCGGCCGCCTCGATCTCCACGCCGGTGACGGTGCCGGCCCTGTCGACGTGGATCCGCCAGACCAGCCGGCCGCGGAACTGCTCCGGCGGGATCGACGCGTCGTAGTTCGGCCGACCCAGCACGTAGGGCACCGGCGAGGGCGCGTAGAACGTGGCCTGCTCCAGCGTCGACGCCACCTCGATGGTGGCCTCGCCGTCGGCCTGGGTGCGGCCGTCCAGGTAGGCGCGCCAGGTCCAGCGGCCCGGCTCGCCGTCCTCCAGCGAAACGACATGGCAGCGCTTGTCGCCGGTGAACTGCGCATCGACCTGGCGCACCGCCACGGTCCCGGTGGGGTCCACGCCCTCGATCACCAGGCCCTGGACGCGCGCGTCGGCCGGCAGCGCGAACACGCACACCGCATGGCGCTGGCGGCCATAGGCCACGAAACCACGCGTGGGCTGGCGCGCGATCGCATCCGGCGCATGCATCGCCCACAGGAACTCGATCATCGCTCCGGTGGCGGCCGGTGCGGCCTCACCCGCGGCCGCACCGGCCGGCAACAGGGCGGACACCAGCAGGGCAGCACGCAATATCGCAGTCTCCGCTCATGCGGCCGGGTGCCGCTGCCCGCACCTTAGCGCATGGCCGCCTGCGGGCCGGCCGTCGTGCGCTCTGCCGCCAGCGCCGGTCGCGGCCCGGCCTTCGGCTAGCCTGGGCCGGTATCCCGCCACGGATGGGCGCGCGATCGAGCTGATGGATCTGGTGGGGTTCCAGGTTGACCTGCTCGCCCGGGCAGCGACTGCCGACGGGACTCCAGCGACGCGGGGTGGCTGGTGACCGATCGCGAAGACCCGAACTGCCACCTCGACGCCTTCCATCCCGCGCGGCAGGACTTCGCATGCCCGGAAGAACGGCGCGCCAGGCTGCTCGCGCATCAGCGCGCACATGCCCGCGACGGATACCTCGTGCACTACGGCACCGGCGGCGCGACGGATGTCTGCTACACCGCCATCCGGGTGCCCGCCGACGCGCAGGTCGCGCCCGCGGCCGATGCGGAGGATTTCGCCTGTGTCCGCACCGATGACCTGGATGCCTGGTGCGAAGCGTACGTGGCCGGCAGCCCCCACATTCCGGCCGCGCCGTTCCGGGACAGGCCGGCCCGGCTGCGCGAAGCGCGCGAGGTGCACCTGTACCTGTTCACCGTCGGCGGACAGGCCATCGGCGGCGGCTCGCGGGTCCGCATGGGCGCCGGGGCGTTCCTGGCCAACGGCTGTCCGGTGATGGAGTCCTGGCGCGGCGACATCCTCGCCCGCGCCAGGATGGTGCGCAGGTCCACCCACGATGACGTGCTGGCCCTCACCACCGCCCGGTTCGCCGGATGCTCAGGCGCGCCATGCCGCAGGTCCGCGAACCGGGCCGCGTGCACTACGTGCGCCTGGACCGGGAAGCCGCCGCCTGCCCTGCGGCGGCGGACACGCCTGTCCGGCCCGCGGTTTCCGCGTCCCCCGCCACCCTCTAAGATCGCCGCAACATCCGGCGGGGAGCGAACGATGGGCATGTTTTCCTGGACGGCGCGGTCGGCCTCGATCCTCAGGGCCGGCGGCGTCATCAGGCCGGACGAGCGCCTGCCGTGGCCGCAGACCGGGCTGATGGGCGTGCAGCACGTGGTGGCGATGTTCGGCTCCACCGTGCTGGCGCCGATCCTGATGGGCTTCGACCCCAACCTCGCGGTGCTGATGAGCGGCATCGGCACGCTGATCTTCTTCCTGTTCACCGGCGGCAAGGTGCCCAGCTACCTGGGCTCCTCGTTCGCCTTCATCGGCGTGGTCAACGTGGCCACCGGCTATATCGCCAGCCAGGGCGCCAACGCCAACATCGGCCTGGCCCTGGGCGGGATCATCGCCTGCGGCCTGGTGTACGCGCTGGTCGGGGTGGTGGTGCAGTTGGCCGGCACCGGCTGGATCGAGCGGCTGATGCCGCCGGTGGTCACCGGCGCGGTGGTGGCGGTGATCGGCCTGAACCTGGCCGGCATCCCGATCCGGAACATGGCCGCGAGCAACTTCGATGCATGGATGCAGGCGGTGACCTTCCTGTCGGTGGCGCTGGTGGCGGTGTTCACCCAGGGCATGGTGCAGCGGCTGCTGATCCTGGTCGGCCTGGTGGTGGCCAGCGCGGTCTACGCACTGCTGACCAACGGCCTGGGCATGGGCAAGCCGGTGGACGTAAGCGCCATCGCGGCGGCGCCGTGGTTCGGGCTGCCCTCGCTGCACACCCCGGTGTTCGACAGCCGCGCGATGATGCTGATCGTGCCGGTGGTGATCGTGCTGGTGGCCGAGAACCTGGGCCACATCAAGGCGGTGACCGCGATGACCGGGCGCAACCTGGACCGTTACATGGGCCGGGCCTTCATCGGCGACGGCGTGGCGACCATGGTTTCCGGCGCGGCCGGCGGCACCGGCGTCACCACCTATGCCGAGAACATCGGAGTGATGGCCGCCACCCGCATCTACTCCACCGCGGTGTTCGTCTGCGCCGCGCTGATCGCCATCCTGCTCGGCTTCTCGCCCAAGTTCGGCGCCTTGATCCAGGCCATCCCGTTGCCGGTGATGGGCGGGGTGTCGATCGTGGTGTTCGGCCTGATCGCGGTGGCCGGCGCGCGCATCTGGGTCGACAACAAGGTCGACTTCTCCGATATCCGCAACCTGATCGTGGTCGCCATCACCCTGGTGCTGGGCACCGGCGAGTTCACCCTGAGGTTCGGCGAGTTCGCCCTGGGCGGCATCGGCACCGCCACCTTCGGCGCGATCGGCCTGTATGCGCTGCTGGGGCTGGCGCGCCGGCCGGGACACGCAGCGCACTGAGCCCGGTTGCGATGCCGCGGGGCCCCGGATGCGCTGCGCTTATCCGGGCTACGACGGCGGCAAGGCCTGTTCGGCGCGGGTGGGTCACCGTCGTCGACCTCCTGTAGCCCGGACAAGGCCGAAGGCCGCATCCGGGGCCCGGCGACACCTGATCCCGGCGCGCTTGTCCCGTCCGCGCCACGCAGCGGCACCGCGCGGCTTGCAGGTCCGGAGCACTCCTTGCGCGCCGCCCGCAAACTCGTGGCCCAACAGTCCCGCCGCGCGGCCGCGGGTAAAGTGCGACCCGTCATCCCGGTTCCAGCGAGGCCCCGTCCATGTGGTCGCTCCGGCTCTCCGTCGTCGTCCTCTGCCTGCTTGCCACTGCCCCGGCCTTCGCCGCCGAAGCGGCCCTGTCCAGCCGCGGTGACGCCGTCGGCGTCATCGCCGAGCTGCGCCGCATCGTCGCGCCCACCGGCGTGGAGCGCTACGAGTACGTGCGCATCGGCGGCATCGACCAGTTCGTCAGCATCCGCGGGCAGGACCGGGCCAACCCGGTGCTGCTGATCGTGCACGGCGGCCCGGGCTTCCCGACCTCCGGCATCGCCTGGTGGGCCACGCGCGGGCTGGAGGAATACTTCACCGTGGTCCACTGGGACCAGCGCGGGGCCGGCAAGACCCACCTGGCCAACGATCCGTCGCTGGTGGCACCGACCATCACCCCGGAGCGCTTCATCGCCGACACCGGCGAGCTGGTGGCATGGCTGCGCCGCGAGTTCGCCCAGGACAAGGTGTTCCTGCTGGGCACCTCGTGGGGCAGCTACATCGGGCTGGAATTCGCGCTGCGCCGCCCCGAATGGCTGCACGCCTACATCGGCATGGGCCAGGCGGTGGACGTGCCGGAAAGCGAACGCCGCGGCTACGCGTATGCGCTGGAACAGGCGCGGCGCACCAATAACCGGCAGGCCATCGCCGAGCTGGAATCCATCGCACCCTATGCGCAGGACGGCGAGCCCATCCCGCTGGCGAAGATCGCGGTGGAGCGGAAGTGGTCAGACTTCTACGGCGGGGTGATGGCCTACCGTCCGGGCCAGGTGGACGGCATCGCGGTGCGCCTGTCGCCGGAATACAGCGACACCGAGGCGGCGCGCGCCTATGAAGGCAACGGCTGGTCGCAGGACTTCCTGCTCAGCGACGTGCTGTCGGTGGACCTGGGCGCCCGCACCCGGCTGGACTGCCCGCTGATCGTCCTCGCCGGCCGCCACGACCGCAGCGTCAACTCCCACGTGGCGCACGAATGGTTCGAGCGGGTGCAGGCGCCGTACAAGCACTTCGAATGGTTCGAGCACTCCGCCCACGAGATCCTCGCCGAGGAACCGGGCAAGCTGCTGGTGACCCTGGTGCAGCGGGCGCGGCCGCTGGCCGGAGAGGCGCCGGCCAAGTAAGCGGTCGCCGCTTCAGCCGCCGTGTGGCCTCAACCGCACGAAGATATGGAAGCTGGTCGAGCCGTCGCCGAAGGGCACGTCCTTGGTCTCCAGGTAAACCTGGTTCCTGACCAGTTCCCCGAGTTTAGGGAAGCCATAGTTGCGCGGATCGAACGAGGGACTGTTCTTGTTCATCTGCGCGCCTACGGCCGCCAAAGATGCCCATCCGTTGTCCCGGGCAGCGGCGGCGATCGCGCGCTCCAGCATCGGACGCAACGGCTCCGGCGCTTCCTGCGCAGGCGCGGCGATGGTGGACTCCGGCCGCAGGATTTCCGTATAGATGAACTTGTCGCAGGCGGCCACGAACGCCGGTGGCGTCTTCTGCTCGCCCAGCCCGTAGACCAGCCGGCCGGACTCGCGGATGCGGGTTGCCAGCCGGGTGAAGTCGCTGTCGGAGGAGACGATGCAGAACCCGTTGACCAGCCCGCCGTGCAACAGATCCATCGCGTCGATGATCAATGCCGAGTCGGTGGCGTTCTTGCCGGTGGTGTTGGCGAACTGCTGGATCGGCTGGATCGCGAGGCTCTGCAGGTGTTCCTTCCAGCCCCGCAGATTGGGCGTGGTCCAGTCCCCATAGGCACGCTTGATGGTGGCGGTGCCATAGCGCGAAACCTCGGCGAGGAGCTCGGCCGCGATCGACGCCTGCGCATTGTCGGCGTCGATCAGGACCGCGAGCTTGTCGGATGACATGTCTGGATTCCGCGTTTGCCAGGCACGCCTGCCTAGCCCTACAGGAGTGACCCGGCGTACAGAGCCGGGCTGCATCCGCAGCCTACTCGTCGCCGGGCACCGAGTACTCCGCACCAAGCACGCATTTGCGTGCATCTGCCTCGCTGTCGAAGTTGTCGACGGTGAGCACGCCCCAGCCCTTGCCGGTCACGCCGACCCAGAAGAAGCGCACCTCGCCGGCCGCGGCTTCGAAGGGCATGTAGCCGCCAGAGCCGGCGTTGAGTCCGTCATGCCGCAGCAACACCCCATGCTTGCCCGGCTCGACGGTGGTGTGGACGAAGCTGTTCTGGCGCAGCGTGCCGATGGCCTCATTGTCGACCAGGACCACGGTCTTGACGCCGCGGGCCACCAGCACGGCGGGGATGCGGCATACGTAGATGCTAGCCTTGCCCGGCACCGGCTCGAAGCGTTTGAGCTGCTCCGCCCGGGAAGGGCTTCCCGCCTGGTACGTTGCACAACCGGACAGCAGGACGCATGCCGCCAGCGCGGCGGCCTGGATACAGCGCTTCATCGTTTCCCCCGGTTTGGACGGCCCGCTCCCCGCGGGTACAGGCAGCTTATACGCGTTGCGGGCCCATCGCGCAGCACCCCGTGTTCGGCCAGCCTGGGGCGAGATGGAACCCGCTACACCGCAAGCTGCCGATGCGTTCGGTCGCTTGCCCGGGCCGCGGCGGGTGCCGGCGCGCGTCCGGGCGCCCCGCTCAGCCCTCGCGCCGGCGCAGCAGCTGGTCCTGCAGCACGCGCACCTGTTCGCGGAGCAGGTCGTTCTCGCGCTCCAGCTCGGTGACGCGGCGCTGCAGGGTCTTGAGGTCCGGTGCGGGCGTGGTGTCGGTGGCCTCGCCGGTGGCGTCCTGTGCGCCCGCGGGCGCGTCGCCGCGCGGACGCTTCTTCGCTTCGCGGGCGCGCCGGGCCGCCTGCTTCAGCTCGGTCTTGCCGCCCTGGGCGGCATTGCGCTGCTCGTCCACCGGCAGGCTGGCGACCGCGGCGGCGGCGCTGATCGAGATGGCGCCGGCCTTCAGCGCCTCGACCACTTCCGGCGCGGCCTGGGTGTGGATGCGCTCGATCATCGCCACCTGGTTGCTGCTGAGCTTGGCCTCGCGCGCCAGCTCGGCGCGGCTGACCGGCGCCGGCTCCCACGGAGGCAGGTCCTCGCCTGCCGCCGGCGCGGCGGCGTCCACGGCGGCTTCGGCCGCGGCGGTGGTCGCCTGGGCCGCGCGCACGGCCTCCAGCTCGGCCTCGCGCTGGGCCTGCAGGCGGCGGGCCACGATCTCGCGCTTGCGCAGGGCCAGCACGCCGCGCTGGTAGTCCGAGACGCTGCGCCGGCCCAGGTGCTGCTCGATCATCCAGAGGTGCACGTCCTCCATCGACTGGAAGCGGGTGTTCTGCACGGTGTTGAACGGGATGTCGTGCTTGCGGCAGATGCCGTAGCGGTTGTGGCCATCGACCAGGATGTCGCCCCACAGCACCAGCGCGTCGCGGCAGCCTTCGGCCAGCAGGCTGCGCTCCAGCGCCTCGTACTCGTCGCTGGTGAGGGGGTCGATGTAGGCCTTGAGTTCTTCGAGTACGACGATGTCCATGGGCGGCGCGGCAAAAACGGGGCGCGCATTGTAGGCCTCCTGCCCGGTCGCGGGCGCCGCACCACGCGTGCACGTACCGGCTCGCGGCCTCGGACCTCCGACCTTGGCTCAAGACGCCCGCACCACGTGTGCACGTATCGGCGCACTGGCGGGACCGGCCGATGCCGGACTGGACGGCCGCTCCGGCCCTCAGCGCGACGCATGCCAGGGATCAGGACATCGGAAACACTCCGGACATGCCGGGGGACAGAACTCCCTCATGGACCGCACCGGGCTCGATCCGGTGGCCGGGATTTCATCATCCGAAAAGTCCCGATTGATTCCGGTCGACAGGATTCCACCAACGCGGAGCCTCGGAGTGAAGCCACCGTCCCGCCCTGCCCGCCGTGCGACGCGGCAAGCCCCCCTGTGACCGGACGTCCCGAGGTGACCGGCCACCGCCTGCCAGCGCCCTCCCGCCAGGCCGATACCCGTACCGCTTGCCTTGCAGGCGCCAGCCCGACGCGGTTTTCGGGTTAACTGGCACTGTCCACCAGCCACTGCCGCGAGTCCTGCCGTCCATGTCCCGTCGCATCCTCATCCTCCAGGGCCATCCGGCCGCGCAGAGCCTGTGCGGCGCCCTGGCCGAAGCCTACGCGCAGGGCGCGCGCGAGGCCGGCCATACCGTGACCCTGCTGGCCCTGCGCGAGCTGGCCTTCGACCCGGTGCTGCACGAGGGCTATCGCGTGGTGCAGCCGCTGGAGCCGGACCTGCTCGAAGCGCAGCGCCTGGTCCGCGAGGCCGACCACCTGGTGGTGGTCTACCCGACCTGGTGGGGCGGCATGCCGGCACTGCTCAAGGGCTTCTTCGACCGCATGCTGCTGCCGGGCTTCGGCTTCCGCTACCGCGAGGGCTCCCCGTGGTGGGACAAGTACCTCACCGGCAGGTCCGGCCACCTGATCACCACCATGGATACGCCGCCCTGGTACTACCGGCTGGTGTACCGCGACGCGGGCGTCAACCAGCTCAGGCGCACCGTGCTGGAGTTCTGCGGCATCGGCCCGGTGCGGGTCACCCGCATCGGCCGGGTGCGCGACACCCCCGAGGCGTGGAAGCAGGCCTGGCTGGAGAAGGTCCGCGCCATGGGCCGGCGCGCCTGAGGCCTGGGTCCGGAAGCCTGGCGCCACCGCGCCCCGCCAGCGGAGTACCCGCCCGCACTGTCGTGCGCAGGAGTCGGCAGGCAGGGCGTGCTGACGGTGGAAGCCGGCACCGGCGGCACGCCCACGCGCGGAGTACTGCTGCGCTCCGGCGGCAGCGGCGACCTGGAGCGGCTGGCCCAGGAGGCAGTAAAGGGCTGGAAGTTCCGTACCGCCACCCGCGGCGGCCAACGGTCGCCCGGACGGACCAGGTGCCGGCAAGCTTCACGCCACGCCCGTCCGTTCCGCGGGCACCGGCGCCGGTGTAATGTCCGCAGGCGCCCACTCCAGGAACCGTCCATGCATCTGCGCATTTCCGCCTGCCTGCTGGGCGTGCTCGGCCTGTGGGCCGGCAACGCCGGCGCCCACTTCGCGGTGGACCTCAGCGACACCCATGTGTCGCGCAACGGCCCCGGCGAGATCAAGAGCGCACCCTGCGGCCGCCCGGAGGGCACGCGCGGCGAGCATGTGCACACCTACGCGCCGGGCCAGACGATCAACCTGTCGTGGGTGGAGTATGTCGGCCACCCCGGCTACTACCGCATCGCCTTCGACAACGACGGCGACGACGACTTCCGCAACCCCGCCAGCATCGCCCCCGCCGGGCGCACCTGCGCCGCCGGCGAGCCCAACTGCGGCGACGGCGACTTCTACAACAACGCCACGGTGCTGATCGACGACTTCGGCCGCCACGACGACCGCCCCAGCGGCAAGCGCTACGCGGTGGACGTCACCCTGCCGGAGGTGGAGTGCGACAACTGCACCCTGCAGATCATCCAGGTGATGACCGAGGCCGACAAGGCGCCGTACGACCCCGACGCCGAAGACGCCAACGACCTCTACTACCAGTGCGTGGACCTCAAGCTGCAGGCCTCGGCGGGCTGAGCCTGCCGGGGTGGCCGGCGTAACGCGCGCGCCACGCGGCGCCGGCTCCAGGCTGCATCGGCGCGCCGGCCAGGCCAGCTCCGGCGCCGAGGTTCATTTGCAGCCGACGCCGTCGTTGTCCCGATCCAGGTGCGCCCCGTAGCCGGGATCGCCGCGCCGCACCGGCGCCGCGCCGGCCGCACGGGCTTCGCTGCAGTTGGCGTACGCGCGCGACGGCGCAGCGTTCGAAGGCGCCGCACGTGCAGGCGCGACCGTGGCGCGTGCGGGCGGGGCCGCCACCGGTCCCGGGCCGGCCGCGGCCTGCGCACGGTGGCAGTGGTAGTCGCCGGTCTTGCGGTTGTGGTGGCAGCCGCGGCTGTCCAGCCCACCGGGATGGGCGGGCGCCATGTCCGTCGCGCCCAGCCACAGGGCGCACACAAGCAGCAGTGTTCGGGACATCGGGACCTCCGGTGCGGTGCGACGCGCTGCAGCGCCTGATCCGGTATCGGCCGTGATCGGGCGAACGGGAGGTGCGGCGGACGCGCCATCCGTGCCTGCCGCGTCCGCCGCCGGGGCTAGCGGCAACCCACGCTTTGCGGCGTCACCGGATAGCAGTCGGCGACAGTGCCGACATGCGGGCAGTAGACGTGGTTGGAGCGTGCCGTGACCTGGGTCCAGCTGTTTCCGGCGCGATGCAGCAGCGCACCTCCGGAGCACCGGTAGCCGGGCGGCACCGGGTACACGATGCGGGCCGGTGGCGCGTGGCGGACCGGCCGCGTGTCCACGGCGGGCACGCCAAGTTCGCGCTCGAGCCTGCGCATCTCCGCCGACACCACCCGCAGCGCCTCCTCGGCGTCGCGCCGGGCCTGGCGGCGCTCGTACGCGTTGAACAGCAGCAGCGCGTAGCCCGGATAAGGCCGCAGGCCGCATCCGGGAACCGACGGCTGCAGAGGACACGCAGATTGCGCGCCTACTCCCGGGGCACTTCGCTTGACCGGCCTGCGAAACTGCACTCCGACCCCGGTTTCGGCTCCCGGGACGGGGGCCTGGCGAGCGGCCCCGTCGTCGGCGGCTCAGCCTTCCCAGGTGCCGCCGGCCGCGCGGCAGCTGTCCGGCAGCGAGGCCAGGTCCCCGCCGCTGCGCTCGTAGTAGAACGCGTGCAGCGAGGCCTGGCCGAACAGGCCCTTGCAGCTGCCCTGGCTCGGGCGGGGGCAGGCATCCATGTAGGTCAGTTCGCCGGCCTTGCCGCCCATCTGCGCGGAGGTCTGGGCGAGCGATTCGCACATCTGGCGATGGGTCGGCTCGGGCACGTCGGCGCTGGCCTGCAGGCAGTCGCGCGAGCGGATGCGCTGGCCCATGAGCTCGAACTCGCCGGCAATCATGCAGGCGCGGGTGGTGCCCGCCACTTCGGCCACGCCGGCCCCGCCGGCCGCCGCGGGCGCTGCGGGCGCCGCGTCCTGCGCGCCGGCGGCCGGTGCCGGTCCGGTCATTTCCATTCCGGTGACCGGATCGGTGCCGGCGACCGGCGCCTCCTGCCTGCCACACCCGGCCGCAAGCATGGCCAGGACCAGGATGGCCAGACGCTTTCCCTGCTGATGCATGTCACTTCCCTGCGTTGGAAACGCGCAATCCTGCCATCCCGCCGCGGCGTGCGTCACCGTGCCATCGCGTGTTGCCGGCACGATCGCGCGGCCTGGCGCCACGGCGTGCGAGGCTCAGGCGCTCGCGGTTTGCGCCCCGCGGGGCCGCCACCGGCGCCAGCCCAGACAGGCGGCCTCCAGCAGCAGTCCGCTTGCCGCGCCCAGGCCGGCCATCATCGCCACGCCTTCCCCGCGCAGCTCGATCAGCAGCGCGAACAGCGCGCTGGTGGCGGCGCAGCAGGCCGCCGCCGCCAGCAGGCGGCCCACACCGCCCAGCCTCGGCCGCAGCAGGGCCACGCAGGCGCCCCCGGCCAGCGCCGGCACGCCGGCGGTGATCCAGGACATGGCGATGATGAAGGCCAGCATCAGGCCCGGCTGCGGATCGTCGGCGGTCACCAGGCCGGGGATGGCCACCAGCAGCCCGCCCAGCGGCGGGCCCGCCAGTCCGTACAGCAGGGCGGTGCCGATCACCGGGGCGATGCGGGCGCGCCACGCCGGGCGCCACGCGTACAGCCCCGCGCCCAACGCCAGTGGAACCAGCAGCAGCGCGAACCAGAACAGCGGGGTGAGCGACATGCCCCTCTCCATGGGGCGCGGCCTCGGCCGCGATGGCGGATTGTAGCCAGCGCCGGTTGCCGCCAGGCCCGGGCGAGGTGCGCGCAGGCGAACGCTGGGCGGCGAGTACCTGCATGCACCGCCGGCGCGGGGGCAACGGGTCCCCCGTGTTGCCGCACCGGGCCGCAGGCCGCATCCGGGAACGGAGGCCGGCCAAGCGGCGGAAACCCGAGCCTCGGCCGGACCCGGATGCGCTTCGCTTATCCGGGCTACGCCGGGCTACGCCGGCCGGCGCGGTGACATCACCCGCCGCGCACCGGCCTCGCCCCTCAGAACCGCTCGCCCACCGGCAGGTAGCGCCAGTGGCCGACCGGCATCTTCGCCAGCGACACCTTGCCGATGCGCAGCCGGCGGATCGACACCACCTTCAGCCCTACCTGCGCGCACATGTCCGCCAGCTGGCCCGGGCGCGGGCCCTTGAGGGCGAAGCGCAGGCGGGTCTCGTTCTGCCAGCTCACCTTGCCCGGCGGCAGCGGGCGGCCCTCCCAGGACAGGCCGTGGCTGAGCCGCGACAGGCCCCACGGGTCCAGCGAGCCTTCCACCTCGACCACGAACTCCTGCTCGAGGGTGCTGAAATCCTCCACCAGGCGGCGGCGCACGCGTCCGTCCTGGCTGAGCACCAGCAGCCCGCTGGCCTCGCGCTCCAGCGGCACCAGCGAGGCCAGGCGCTGGAAATGCCGGCGCAGCAGGCGCACGCCGCTGGCATCGCCCTCCCAGCGCGTGGCCGGGCTGACCAGGGTGGCGGCCGGGTCCGCCGCGGTGGCCGGGTCGATGCCGGCCGGCACGTGCAGCAGCACCGTGGCCGGCTCGATCGCCTGCAGCCGGGCGTCCGGGTCGATCTCCACCACCGCATCGCCCACCAGGTGGCCGGGCATCTCCACCACCTCGCCATCCACCTTCACCCAGCCGCCTTCGATGTACTGCTCGGCCTCGCTGCGCGAGCACTGCGCCAGTTCGGCCACGCGGCGGGCCAGTCGGATGGGGTTGGACATGAACGGGCGGCCACGGCAGCAGGGGGCGCGCAGTGTATCGTTCGCGCACCCTGGCGCCCTGCGCGCCACCGCTCCGTTCTCCCCGAGGTGCCATGAAAACTCCCGCCGGCCTGCAGGCGCTGATCGACGACGGCGTGATCGACGCGGTGCTGCGCCCGCTCAAGAGCGGCAAGGAGGCGGCGGTGTACGTGGTGCGCGCCGGCGAGGAGGTGCGCTGCGCCAAGGTCTACAAGGACATGGCCCAGCGCAGCTTCCAGCAGCGCGTGCAGTACCAGGAAGGGCGCAAGGTGCGCGGCAGCCGCGAGCAGCGCGCCATCGGCAAGGCCAGCAAGTACGGCCGCAAGCAGCAGGAAACGGCCTGGAAGAACACCGAGGTCGACGCGCTGTACCAGCTGCGCGAGGCCGGCGTGCGCGTGCCCGAGCCCCATGGCTACTTCCACGGCGTGCTGGTGATGGAGCTGGTGACCGACGCCACCGGCCACTCCGCCCCGCGCCTGGGCGAGGTGGAGCTGTCACCGGAGCAGGCCCGCGAGTACCACGCGTTCCTGGTGCGGCAGATCGTGAAGATGCTCTGCACCGGACTGGTCCACGGCGACCTGTCGCCCTACAACGTGCTGGTGGCCGCCGACGGCCCGGTGGTGATCGACTTCCCGCAGGTGGTCAGCGCCGCCGGCAACAACAACGCCCGGGTGATGCTGCTGCGCGACGTCAACAACATCACCGCCTGCCTGGGCGGCTTCGCCCCCGAGCTGCTGGACACCTGGTACGGCGAGGAGATGTGGGCCCTGTTCGAGGCCGGCGAGCTGCGCCCGGACACCGGACTGACTGGCGTGTTCGAGCATGACGAGTCGGCGCCGGACATCGACGGCGTGCGCCACGCCATCAACGATGCCCGCGAGGAAGCGCTGATCCGCCAGCAGGGACGGGAAGCGGCGGCGGAAGAGGACTGAGGGGCGGGTTGGCCCTGGTCCCGAACGCACGGGATCCGGCTGGGGAAGTTCCCGTTCACCAGAGCCGGCTCGGGGGGACAGATTTTGTCCAGCGCCACCGCTTCTTGCTCGGACGCTGGTGAAAGTTTGTCCGCCGCCGAGGCTCTTTTCTCTGGCATTGGTGAAAATTTGTCCAACGACGGAGCTTTTTGCTCGGACGTTGATGAAATTTTGTTCAACGACGAGGCTTTTTGCTCGGAGGATGATGAAAATTTGTCCAACGCCGGAGCTTTCTGCTCGGACGTTGATGAAATTTTGTCCAACGACAGAGCTTTCTGCTCGGGAGTTGATGAAAGTCTGTCCAGCGACGGAGCCTTTTGCTCGGGCGTTGGTGAAAATTTCTCCGGACGCGGAGCTTCTTGCTCGGACGTTGGTGAAAATTCGCCCGGCGACGGAGCTTTTCCGCTCCGGCGCTGGTGGGAGTTCTGTCCGGCGGCGGCGACCTTCTGCATCGAAGAAGTTATGGCCGACGGAGAGGTTCCGGGCTCCGCCGTCGGACAGAATTTGCCCAGACCGGGCTATCTGGACGCTACCGGCGGCAGTTCCGGGGCTGATCGTTGCGCCTGGAGCTCGCTGACAGGTCGGGAGACCGCTGACTGGGAGCGTCAAGGTCACAGGACGTCGTGCTGCCGAGCGGGCGGGTATCCGGGGCTCATCCGGCTGGCGCCGCCCACGCACGCGAAGCACTGGCGCGTTGCCGGTTCTCCGGCCCGCACCCCGCCTTCGTCAGGCGCCGCCCTGGCGCTTCTCCGCCTTGTCGCCTGCGTCGGGGTTGGACAGCTTCCCCGGGTGCGCGTCTTCGCGCTTGGGCGGCGGCGACTTCTCCTGCCGCGACTTCTCCATGCTGTCGGGGGTCTGGGGCGTGCCCATGGCGCTGCTCCTTGGCGGGTGGTGGGCACCGCAGCCTGCGCCCGACGCGGTCACGCGGGTGTGCAGGGGGGCTGTAGCCCGGATAAGGCCAAAGGCCGCATCCGGGATCCCAGGCCAGGTCCACAGTGCGATACGTCACGCCGCGGCGGACCTCCCTACCGTCCGGCATACGGTCCTGCGCGAAGCGTTCGCCGCTCCGTTCACGCCTGCGTGCATGCGCCTTCGAACCGCCCGCTTCCCCGTAGGGGGAACCGCCGATTCCATCGCTCGGGCACCACGACACCCGCTGGCGCCCCTCCCTCAGCCCCGCGCCAGCCGCCGCGCGTTCGCGACGGCCTTGTTCCGCAGCGGCGCCAGCCCGCGGACGAGCACCTGCTCCCAGTGCGCGCCGGCCCGCAACGCCTGGGTGGCCGTCCATGGCGTGCCCGACAGGCAGGCCAGCAGGAACTGCTGCTGCACCAGGGCCGCCTCGACCCACATCGCCATCCAGCCCTGGGCGAAGGCGGTCTGCTTCTCCAGCACCATCCCGGTGAACTCGCGACGGTCGCGCGCGGACAGGGTCCCGCCCGCCGCGGCCATCCGGGCCAGGCGATGCGCGACCACCTGCGGTGCGGCGATGCCCAGGTCCACCAGATGGCTGGCCGAACTGCGGCGTGAGCGGCGCGGACGTTTCATGGGCGTGGTTCCGGATGACCTGCGCCAACCCTAGGCCCCCGGTCCCCGGATCGACGTGAAGTGCGCGAGCCGCAACCGCGGCTGTGCCGCGTGTCGTCAGCAGTAAGTCCCTGGCCACCGCAGCCAACACGTCGCGACGTGGGCCGGTCGCCCTGAGGGCGAACCGGGGCGACACCGGCACTCCGCCATCCGAACTGGCCGCGGCAGCCGAAAGGCCACGACGTGGGCGGACGATCCTGAAGGCGGACCGGGTGACACTGGCAATCCCGACGCCGAACCCGGATGCGCTGCGCTTATCCGGGCTACGGAGCGCCTCTGGCCGGGATGCCTCGCTCAGAGATCCATCGAGAAATACTTGGCCTCGTAGCGCATCCCTTCCCGCTCATAGAACCGATGCGCATCCACGCGCTGCACGCCGGACACCAGCCGCACCTGGTCGCAGCCCTGCGCCCGCGCGTAATCGGCGATCCACCCCAGCAGCGCCCGGCCATACCCGCGGGAGCGCCCGCCCTCGGCCGTCACCAGGTCATCCACTTCCAGATAGCGCCCCCGGTGCAGCCACTCCCCCATGCGGATGCCCGCCAGCGCACGCAGCTCGCCGTCGTCCTCCAGCTGGACCAGCCGGTACCCGTGGGCAGCCTCCATGCGCCGCACCGCAGCGAGGAACGCCTCGCGCGACAGGTGCGGGCGCAACTGCGCCATGAGGGGATAACAGCGGGCGATGCCTGCGTCGTCCGTGGCAAACCTGATTTCCATTGAGTCGCCCCGCACCAGAGTATCCCCAGGAACCTCGCCCGGACAAAATAAAATTGAGCTCATATCACTCGTCATCAGCGCTGCCAGGAAGTAAACCTGACCCCTAATCACTTATTGAGCAAATCCTCGATCCGAGGGCGCTCACCCAGCTCGCGGTCGAAGAACGCCGGATATACCGGCTCGTACGAATCGGTCTTGAGCAGAAAGATGGCGCGCTTTCCCTCCTCCTGCTTCATCTGCTCCAAAGTGTAGTGCCACATCTGCCACTGCGGCACGACCACCGTGTTCGGCACCTGCTTGCCAGCGGAATGGACGACCTCTTCCACCTTCAGATGGAAACGCATCAGGTTGGGCGAGCCAGGACCGGTCCGGGCGAGCCTGCCGTGCAGCTGACGCCCCTTGGCATCGATCACATCCACCTTCGTGATGGTGGCCACCAGGATCAGGCTGGCCTCGGGCACCAGTTGCTCGAGCTCCTTCGGCTCCACCATCGTAGCCGCGGCGGGCAAAGCGACGAGGATCAGCAGCCCAAGGACGAACTGCAGCAGCGGTCGGCGGATTCCCACATCTCCCCCCGTTAATTGATGCGTCCTGCGTACCGGACATATCCCGACTACCGGCGCTTCTGCGTTGGCGCTACCCAAGTAGAGGGAAAGTGCACTCTAATCCCTGTTTCCTAATTTTTTATATCTGGGGCCAAAACAATATTCTTCCCCATATCCACCGCCGGCCCACAGAAGTGACCATGTTTAGAGATAAACCTAAACTCTGTCCACGTTTCTTTTCCAACAGACCTAAGCATTAAAATTCCAGATGAAACTTTCCAGCCATTTACGTGCCCGAGAGAGTAGACATATCCATCTGCCACACCATCTGCAAGAAAATCGACAGACCCTTCCGCGCCACTGACCGCACTCATGCCAGATTTAAATCTACAGGCTAGCAATAGGTCGCACATCTCACTCTCGAGGTAATCCGAACCCATTTCCGCGGAATACCTCAACTTCTCATAGCAAAATTTTGCGTAGAGCCCCATTTTTTCCGTCTCCAAACGCTCCGCTTGACGTCGCCAATCCTTGATCTCATCCCTCAATAGCATCGACTTCTCGCGCGTAAGTAGCTCCACACCATCAGAGCGCAAGACATCCTCGCGCATCAGGCGTTGAACCCGGAGTCTCCATAACTCCACCCAACGATCAACCAAGGGCCTAATAATATATACGCAGTTGCGGAAGCCAGCGGAAGAATCAGCAGAAAAACTAACTTAGAGTTATTCGCGTATATAACATTATCGATGTATTCAAACCTCTCCCTAACATCCAAGCGCGAGAAAAGCACAAATATAGCTCGATAGTTCCAGGCAGCAAAAGAAACGACAAATGAGAACAGAAAAGCACTAGATAGCCGCGAACTGAGCACCCCCATTATTCCGTTTCCGGCACTCATTTTGTCTCCTTGTCAAGCCATGATTGAGGCGCGCACTTATCAACTCTAGATACGGGCGTTAAATGGGACTTTGGATCGAACCACTGGCACATCAACATGGAGCTGCGCACGAAGAAAAGACACCACTCCGTGCATCGTCGCGTCCTGCGTCAACTGAGGGCCGACGATGACACGCCTGAGAGCGCGGACCATGGCTTCCCTTGATATCTCAAGCTCAATAAAAGGGCGAAATGTCGCTGACGGAAGGTGACATACAGGAATTTGACCCCCACCAAGCTGCAGCACTATTAGCCGCCACTCCTGCTCCTCCCGAAAAGCCGGATGCTTTAAGGCCGACCCATAGTTCGCGAGGTGCATAACGAGCGATTTGATCAAGTCTTGCGGTGACTCAGTGGACTTATGCTCTTCGAACTCCTGCGAGGCGATCTCTAAAGCCCCCTCAATTTTGGAGATGAAGGCCGCCTCTTCATACTCCACAGGAAGCAACCAACAGCACCCATCCCAAGCCGATCCAGCAATCGAAAGCAGCTCCCCAGCGTCAAACTCAAGCGAGAAAGCACTGTCATTTCGCCCATATCCCCTCCATTGAGGGAGGCTATCCCCGTCGGTGGAGAAGCAACCAACGAAAGTCCCACCCTCAATTACCATCTGCTGATTATCCAACGCAAATCTCATCGCCTTGGACAGCACTTCGATCAACTCACTTCCAGCGAAGCGCTTTGAAAGCCTATCTAGCGCCTTCGACACCGCAACCGCCCCATATAAACCTTCCGTTTCGTCGTTCAGATGGCGCGTATGGGTTAATCGAACTTTGCACTGGCTAACGATGCCGTGGAGCCCTGCCGCCGTCGTGTAGTGATAGATAAGGCGGCTAGGCTCCGGCGAGCGCCACGGACGCCACCACTCTTCCGCTAGAAACTCTTGCGTCCTGCTAAATAGCACTAGCAAATCTCCACTTCAGGAGCAGATGAAAAAAGGGCCAGGTTCATCGCGAACACTGGCCTTCTTGTCACTCGACAATTTCTCAGACACCCTTCACCCGCACTTGCTATACCCGCAATTCAAGCAAGTCGCGCACCCGTCCATGATCACCAGCGCCTTGGTGCTGCACTTGTGGCACATGGTGGCGCTGGGCGGGAAGCTGGTGCCTTCGCCGGTCACGGCGACGTCTTCCTCGCGGGCGGTGTCGGCGGTGCCTCCGGAGAGGGCGGCGCTGGCTTCCTTCGCGCGGTCCTCGTACTGCTTGCGCTTCTCGGCGATCAGGGCCTTGGCGTGGGCGCTCATCTCCGGGTCATGGATCAGGCCGATGGACTTCATGTGCTCCTCGACCACGGCGCCGATCTCGGCCACCAGGGAGGGCATGTAGACGCCGCCGGCCTTGAAGTAGCCGCCGCGCGGGTCGAACACGGCGCGCATCTCCTCCACCAGGAAGGTGACGTCGCCGCCCTTGCGGAACACCGCGGACATGATGCGGGTGAGGGCGACGATCCACTGGAAGTGGTCCATCGACTTGGAGTTGATGCACACCTCGAACGGGCGGCGCAGCTCGTGCTCGGTGCCGGCGTTGAGCACGATGTCGTTGATGGTCACGTACATGGCGTGCTCCACCAGCGGCGACTTGATCTTGTAGGTGCTGCCGATCAGCACTTCCGGGCGCTCGATGCGCTCGTGCATGTGGATGACGTTGTCCACCGGCTCGGCGGTGGCGGCC
>PJUI01000141.1_pt1 | contig 28527 bp, 18 predicted proteins | sample 1512201 | NCBI WGS metagenome assembly PJUI01 (sample SAMN08177670, study PRJNA422409) | Feces metagenome, whole genome shotgun sequencing project. | isolation source: Chicken feces (2) enriched on wood chips | host: Gallus gallus | place: USA: Madison | collected 2015-01-15
AAACAGAACTTCAATCATTATTAACCAGTAACGGAGTGACCGAACTTATTTTAACCGGATGTGCTACTGATTTTTGTGTGGATGCTACCCTAAAATCAGCTTTGACGAAGGACTATTCTATTACTGTAGTTGCTGATGGACACACCACCGCCGATAGACCCATGATCCCAGCTCGACAGGTGATTCAGTATTTTAATTGGCTATGGTCAGAAATGACGCCAACACAAGGTATGATCAAAGTTGAATCTTGTCATGGTATTTTAGGGACTTATGTATGAGTAGATATACAATATGTGGTACACAAAAGAAAGAAAATTATCATTTTTTATTGCTTTGACCTATGTCAGTATAGGTACTTTATCTGTATTTTCGATTTATCCTGACGATCCGTTTAATAACGAATGGTTTCTCGTAGGGCTTGTATTTACATTTCCGGTAACGATTGTAAGTTTTGGATATCGTTATGCCGAAGGGGATCTACTTTACCCCGTGTTTATCATTCAGGCAATTATGTTTGTGCTTACTTTTTTTATCCTGAGTCATCTATTAAAGGTAAAAAGAAATTAAAAATAGCTATTGAAAATGAGAATGAAAAAATTTTGATAGTAGGCACGAGGACCTCGTCAGTTTAATTTGGTTAAAAGGATTGGTTGACGATAGGTTTGTAGACCCTATTTTAAATATCGCCTTAAACCAAGAAATATACAGATGGTATGATGATGAGCTGGAGCCAACGTTACGAAAATGTGTTCACGCATTAAAAATCATCGATTCTGAGAAGGCTAATATAGCTTTAAAGAAATTGCAGGATTTGAATAACGACAATGTGAATTTTGCACTTGATATGTACGACTGAACATAACTCAGTATCAGTATAAGCTTGTAGAAAATAGCAGAGTCTTCATCAGTTTATACTGTTCGGTAAATTCGTTCATTTGTCAGATATTTCGGGCGTCCAAAATTGGTTTTAATGCAAATATTCCGTTTTCTTTATTGATAGTCTTCATCATTCCATATCAACAGTTCGCCGATTCTTTCAATATTTAAATTGTTGTCCCGATTTATCCTCTCCAGTCTTACTTCGAAATTTTCTAATTCCTGTTTTACAACTTCAATTGCTTGCTTTAGAGATGCGATTTCAAATGAAACCAATACATCTTTTGGTGTGGGGGCAAAGTGTTCGTCAAACTCTTCTACTGTAAAATCAAGCATAATTATGTTCGTGTCCACTTTTACTTTTGGTTGCGGATGTCCTGCATAAAAGCCATCTTTTCCATTTGTAAGTTTTTCCCAATAATGGATGTCTGAAAGATCACCACAACATTGTGGAAAATATTTGTCCTGCTGGTCAATTCGAAGAACATAACCTCCAAAAAACGCACTTGCTTGTTCTCGTTTGTATGTTCCTGCCCTCATTTCGTGTGTATGGTCAATTACTAGTTTCGTTAAATTGCTGTCTGTGATTTCAGAAAGTCTGTAAAATGATGATCCGGCTAAATATGGGATTAAATCGTCTTTAAAACCTGCTTTTTTGTAGCTTTCAGCATTATATTTATCCCATAACATAGGGTAGTCCCAATAAGGATATTTGTCTGGTGTTGGAATGCCCTGATTGTTATATCCAATTTCTATTACAGGTATTAATTCTAGTGCCATTGTGTGTCTATTGGATCTTGTGTTATAAACCGACCGAAACCTAGGCAACGTTGCGTGCCTTTTTGAGTAAATATAATAAAAAGGAAAAGCAAATCTTTAAATATACTAACAGCTTTCAGCTGAAGTAACTTTGGACAACAACTGTACTATTTTCCTTATGAATTATTTGACTTACGTGATCAATTTAATGTTAGCGAATAGAAGATAGAAAACGGCAGGAAGCCTGTCCAATACTGAACGGCTAGTGTTCAATAACGGTCAGTATTAAAAAAGGGATTTGTTCCTAGTATGCTGGCCAATAGGATGTTATTTTTTTGGCAGACCATTTGGCATCTCCACCAAAAATATACAATTAATAAACGATGGTAAAACCTATCTCAAATATGTTCGAAAAGACTTATAAATATGTATTGATTATACTATTCAGTTTGTCATTTATGTTGACCTATGGACAGCGTAAACAAATTATGGATAGACCCAAAGTTGATGAGCGTATTGAGATGCTAAGTATTGTATTTAGACTTGCCGGCAACCAAGAGTATAGCTCAGCTATTTTTAAGCGTTATGTTGATCGGATCAATGAACACTATGGTCCTTTTAGAGAACACGAATTGATCACTTTTGTCAATAAGATTAAAAATGAAAATGGTATAGGCTACGATGCCGTGATGAGCATGGCCGTACATCTTGATGATAAGTTCAATCTTAAGCAAAAAAATATTGACGAAACTCTGGACAAAAGATGGAGTAGAGCTAATGCCCTTCAATTTGCGACACTGTTAAAGAAGTTTTACAAGGACAGTAATAGTAAACGATTTTTTCAGGATAACCAGGCACTGTACAGTGAGGTACAAAAGCGCTTTCTTCCAATTTATGAACATATTGAATTGGACTGGTATCCTAAATTCTATGGTAAGAAACCATCCGAAAAGTTTTTGATTGTAAATGGTCTAGGGAATGGTGGCGGTAATTATGGGGTAGCGATTAAAAATCCACGGGGTCATAAGGAAGTCTACGCTATTATGGGCACATGGAGTATGGACAGTCTTGGCATGGCTGAATTTCCATTACAGAGCTATTTCCCTACATTACTTCACGAGTTTAACCACTCCTTTGTTAATTATTTATTAGAAAAAGACACCACTATTTTTAAAGACAGCGGCGAAAAATTATATGTTGTTGTAAAAGAAAAAATGAATCGGCAGGCATACGGTAGCTGGCAAACGATGCTTAATGAGGCATTGGTTCGGGCTGCGGTTATTAAATATCAGAAAGATCATCATTTCAGCTCCGAAGAAACCTCAAAGGAAACCAATGAACAGCTAGATAGGGGATTTCTTTGGATTGAAAAACTCGTTGATGAACTAGAAAACTTTGACCGTCAGCGCGACAAATATCCTACTTTGGAAAGTTATATGCCTGTACTTGCTGAGGCTTATCAATCCTATGCTACAAATATTTCTTCTTTAGATGAGACTTTTGAAGAAAGGAGACCAAAAATTATTTCTTTTGAGGGTATTCAGGATGGACAAACAAATGTCAACAGCAAGTTAGGAGTGTTGAAGATAAATTTCGATAAGCCCTTATTGGGGCAGGGGCGGTCATTTAGGGGGATTTCCAAAGAAAGTTTTCCGATGATAAAAGGACATCGCTATTCTCCAGATAAGAAATCCGTACTTATAGATTGGGAATTGGAACCAAACAAAACCTATGAGATCATCATTACAGGAAATGCATTCCGGACTGCAGATGGAATACCGATGAAAGACCATTACCTAAAATTCAATACAAAGTAATTTACTACTGCTTTGGGCAATATTTGACCATAGACATAATCAATTGTGGCAAAGGTAACTCACATTATCATTGTGAGTGTTAAATATTGTAGAGAATTATTTGGACTAATTAATGTGTCAATTAATTATGTTTTAAGAAATGCTTTTGATGCAACTTTTTTAATATCTTTGCTGAGTAACTTCATTTTATGAAAAGAGCTATTTTTTACCATTGTGCTCAGCTATTTTTCTTAATTCTAATTTTATTAATTGGAGGATGTTCCAAAAAGGAGAATATTGCGAGCAAAACCGATGAATATATTGATCAGGCAGAAATATTAAATCCTTTGAATCTTGTTGTAAGTGCTGCAAACAAAGATTTAATAGAGTTATCTTGGGATAAGGTGAACAGCTCGCATTTTAAGTCAGTATCCTATGCGATATATGTAGATAATAAGCTTGTAGTGAAGGATCTTAGTATAACAAAATACAGCTTAATTAATTTGCTTGGCGATACAAATTATAAGATCCGTGTAATTGCGAGTTCCCAAACGGGAATAACACAAGAACAAAGCATAGATGCAAAAACTGTTGGAGGCAGTACAACTAACGGAAGTACCTATGTTGAATACAAAATTCATACGCAATCACGTATAACGGGCAATAATAGCATCCGTCTTCTGGAAGATGGTGGACATTTAATCTGTACATTTTTGCAGCATGAGGGTGGAGAAACAAACTTTAAACTGATTGTATATCGTACAAATAATAAAGGCCAGATTATTTGGTATCGCTTGATCCAGGATCTAAATTATTATGATTTACCACCACATGTAGTGTTGCCTGCTAAGCAAGATGAAGCTTTCATTATTGTTAAACACGATATTTATGTCATTGATCAGACGAATGGTAAACTGAAATTGGAGAAGCCCGTTTCGATAGATTTGTCTCCGAATGATTATGTTTCATCAGTTCAGTTTGACGCGTCACATAACATGATCATGGGTACAGGTGGGGGTGAGCTGTTAAAGGTTACTTCCAGCGACCTTAAAGTTGTCTGGAAACGTAAAAATAGCTCCGTTGGCATTTCTTCAATTCAGTTAGACAATGCGCAACAGATCTATTATAGTTTGCTTGATTCGGAAGCAACAAAAATTAAGGTGCAAAAAACAGATCGGGATGGTAATGTGCTGGCTACTTTTGAGTTTGATGGAAAGCTTCCTGGCGATTACGAACGTCAATACCATATGCCTATTTTACTGAAAGATAAAAATGATATTTTTTATCTCTGGGGTTTTGACTTCTATTCCTATTCGTTAAGGTATGTCAAATTTGATAAGAATGGCAATGTCAAGGCAAAATTGGGTGAATACGTCAATTTAAAGCCCGCAGGAGCTTTTTTTGATAATGATAGCAATATTGTGGTCTATGGACAGCAAGAGGGTGGTGGAATAACCACTTATGGTACTATAAATAAGTATGACAGTGATCTGAAGCTCTTATCGACTTTACAATATCCTAATTTGGAGATGCATATGTTTAAAAATATGACCCAAAATGTCGATAATTCATACAACCTGTTTTTCTATTATATACAAACCTGGTCCTATGAAAATTTGAACTTCATTTATATTAAAACAAAATCAAATGGGCAACTTTAACAAATACCTTTATCTACTGGGGCTTGTTTTTCTTATGTCGGCCTGTAAAACTGAAAAAAATGAGGTTTTTCCACGTGTTATTAACGAGGCTATTACTAGTGTCCGGGATAAAGAAATTTCAATGACCTATCAGATTTCCAGCCTTGGATATACAAAATCGGGCGTCAGGTACTATAAAAAAGATAACCCTGGTCAAGGAAATAGTGTTGAGGCTGTTCGTGACGGCGATATATTTCGACTCACATTGAATGAATTGGATCCCGAATCCACTTATATTTTGGTGGCCTATATCGAATATAACGGTAACACAATCGAATCTGAGCATAAAAATGAAATCACCACAACTGCTCCATTCCCAGAAGATTTTACGCTATTCTGGCCTACACCTGTGGCAACTTATGATGAGACTGGCAGGTTTACCACCGTTGTAGAAGGCAAGAATCTCCAAGATATCAATTTGCGGGATCTTAAATTTCTTTATTGGATGGATACATTGCATATGGACTACCCGAAAGCAACAAAAAATGGAACTTATCAAATCACTTTGTCAGGGTATTATCCCTATAGAGATGGTAACCATATGTTACGTGTTCTTTATAAAGAAAAGGAGATTATTGGGCAGGCAATTGATTTTGTTTATAAGGGGAAAGACTTGGCTATTGATTTGAAAAAGACCCATTGGAAAAATAATTATCCTGCCATCTGCAATGAACAGATTTATTATTTTTGGGAAAAATCGGTTTCACTCTACGATCCTGAAACGAGCACTTTACAAAATATTGCGCATATTCCCGATACGATGAGGCTCGTTCCTATGAGATCAGTGACTTTAGGAAACAAAATATTTTTTCAAACGCAGCCAGTAGGCCACATATTACCTTCTCTGGAGCCAGATATTTACAATGGTTATGAACTATTTTGTCAATCTTTTGACGTAAATAAACGTGAGTTTACGAAGTACTATTTCAGTCGGCCTCAAATAAAGGAGGCACATGGGTATAGTAATTTAGCGATTTTTGTTCACAATAATGCGGTCTATCAAACGTACACACTTACAATGAATTCTCGTGGAGTAAAGAATATTGTGGCCAAGTATAATCCGACAAAAGACAAATTTGAAGAGATCGGTACTTTTGATCGCAATTTTACCAGCGATTGCTTTGTTTCTATAAAGGGCAAATTATATGCGCTAGGTATTGCGAACGTGTTTGACCAAGGCTTCAATATTGGATATACATTCACAATATATGCAGTCGATGAGAATAATTTTAAATTGACGGAATTATATCGTATAGGGACGACTAACCAAACATTTCCTCATGGAGCTGTGAGTGCCATTAACTATAATGATGAGATTGTGTTGGCGCTTGATGTCAATAATTTTATGATTTACAATATATCAAAAAAAACGCTTAGTCCTCTTCGCTCGAATATTGTCTCCGATCACACGTATTTCTTGGGAATGTTCACCTATAAAGATAAATATTACGTCAATTACGAAAGCTCGATCTATGAAATGTCCATTCAATAAAATTGCTGTAAGCTTGATGTTTGGGATTGTATTATTCCTGATCAGCTCCTGCAAAAAGGAAACCATATACAACGAAATAGATGCTTTTGCAGATATTCAAAATAAAGTTACTTTAGATAAAGGCCAGTACATACTGTCTTTTACACTTGCTTCATATCCATATAGTAAAGTTGAAGTATATGTACACGATGATCTTGCTGTTATGTACAAACAGACGGGAGGAAAAATCTACAATGCCGTGAGTCAAAGTAACAATAAGTATAGTGTATTCTTTTCCCCTTTAGAAAAATCGAAAAAATACTATTATCAACTGATTGTTAACGACAGCAATGGCAATACAGCGCGTTCAACAACTTTTAATTTTACAACTCAACCTTAATATCCATGTATAATAAATCTACGTTATTTTGGTGTTCATTTCTTTTTGTTTTTTTTGAAAGCTTTTTATTTGTAGCCTGTTCAAAGAAGGAATATCAGGATGTCCTGAAAACAGTATATGAACCTAAGGCCGAGCCCACTGAACTATATGACGAATTCACCGTCCAGCTAAAAGGTAGCGCCTTACAAAAAGGAGAAACTGGCAAATGGAGTATAACTAAAGGAACAGTGGTAGAAGATTATGTGAAAATAGATGATCCTAGTAACCCTAATTCATTTTTTAGGGGAATACCTGGTGAGGAATATGAACTTACATGGACAGTAACACGTCTCAGTAATAGTAATACGGCCACAGTGAATGTTAAAATACCCGAGTTACATATCGAGATTAAAGAAAATACACCTTCATCTTTTAAGACGATACTTCACTTTGCAGTGGATCCTAAATATAAAGGTAAATGGTCTTTCGATAAAGCTTATGGTCACCTACATAGTACATACCACGACGGATTGGCTAGACCAGTAGAAGAAAACCCTACTATTGAACTGCATGGTTATTCGAATACCAGCTACCAAGTTACCTATACGATGACTTATGCTGGGAAAAATTATCAGTTCACCAAAAAGGTACAGACCGGCGAATATCAGGAAGACGAGGCATTAAATGAATTGCAAATGGGGCGCGGTGGGCGTGTTGTTGAAGATAAGGACGGGCATATTATTGAAATGAATATGCAGGCTTCAGGTATAGCACATCGTTTTAATGATCCGGGCTCTTTTCCTGCGCTTAAGGCATTTAAATATCTGAGGAAGCTTATTTTAGGTGGATCTTCATTGAAAGATGTTCCGACTATTTTCGGCGATCATTACCTTGCTCTTGAAGAACTTAGTCTGGATGGGGTAGGCTATTATCTTACCATTCCCGATAATTTTGGCAATCTAACCAAATTGAAATCATTTCACCTCACACCGATGCGAACACCCGATTTGGGATATACCGTGGTATTGCCAAGAACTTTTGGAAATTTAAAGTCGCTCGAAACCCTTATTATGCGGTATGTAGGAGATGTAGATTTCAACGGCACGTTGGGTAAACTGGTCAATTTAAAACACCTCGATTGCTTTGTTACTCAAATCCCTTCAGACTTTGGAAACTTGACTCAATTGGTTTCTACAGAAATTCTAGCTCAGCAAGCCTATATCCCGTCAAGTTTGAGTAAATGCCATAATTTGAGGTTCGCACGGTTCAGTTTCGTATATCCGGGATCATCGCCAGTCACACTGCCATCCGATATTGACAACATGGTCAAGTTAGATACATTAGAAATTTATGGAGAAAGCAGGCTTCAGCAGCTGCCACAATCTTTTGGTAACCTCAAGAGCTTAAAACAACTTTGGATTCAAGGAGAAAGCTTGCAATCTATTCCTGATAATATTGGAAATTTGTCTAATCTTAGATTCTGGTTAGTGGGCGGTAATTTTAAAACTTTACCGGCTTCGATTGGTAACCTTAAAAAATTAGAAGATCTTTGGCTTTCCCCATCAGTGGAGAAGCTTCCAGATGAGTTTGGCGGATTGAGTAGTTTATCCTACCTGAATATGGAGAATAGTAAACTGACAACTCTACCGGAAACATTCGGAAAGCTTAAGAGCCTGAAGGAAATCAATGCAAGGGCATCTTCGATTACTGGTTTTCCAAGCAGTTTTGGACAATTGGACGGTCTGCTAAAACTGGATTTCAATTATAGCAAGCTCAAGAAATTTCCTGTAGAGATTTGTGCTTTGAAGGCCGTGAATAACGTTATTTTGAACGGTACAAATTTGGGTCGACTTCCCGATGAAATTTATTCCATGCGCTCCGGTGTGATTTTTATGCTATATCAATGTTTGAATATGGACTATGATCAATTAAAGGAAATCACTGCGAAAAGAGATGGTCTTGTATTTTATTATTGATAAACGGAGCATTTTTTATATGAACATGTCTAGCTTTGCATGCTAGCTTCCTCCTTAATAACAGCAGGCCTTTCCAAAAGAAGGAAATGAGACTATGAGGTTGGTTATTGTTGTCGGTTTAATGTAATATGTTAAAGTCGTCAATCTATCATTAATTGTTTCCTTAGCTCAGCATACTCTTTGAGAGCTCCATCGGGTATACCTTTATCCCTTGCAATCAATTCTCTATTTCGTATAAGTATTTCCGTAGGATAGCTATCGATATTGAATTGTTCGGTGAATCTTCCATCTGGATCGTATAGAAAATTAATTCCTTGCAAAGCTTGGTTATGGATTGTATAATAGTTCTGGAAGGCTGCGTATGAATCTATTTTCCCGTTAACGATAACATAAATAGACAGATCAAGGTTTTTGATTGCCTGTAAATATGTTAATTTTTTGAGACATGGACCACAGGAAGTAAACATAAAGTCCATTAGCACAGGGCGCTCAAGATGAATGTTTACAGAATCTTTTTGGACGGAAACAAAAGGGTGTAACGTAATACTATTCAAGCTTAATGAAGTTTCAACAATTTCTTTTCGGACGATCAATTTGGGGTAAATTCCAAAAGAATAGAATAAAATGATAAAGGAGCTGACCGATATCATGATCATCCTTTTTTGGGGAAGTATTATAAGGATAACGAATGCGAGAAAAAAGAGAATTGTTATAAGTGGAAAAACAAACGGTACTAGGCCATCGGAATTCACTTAAAACCCAAAAACAGTTAAAAATAAAATCGGTAATACTGTTAGTATTTTATTTTTTTTAATAGGAATTACTCGGTTCATTAAAAATAAACCGAATAAAAACAGAGAAAAAATTGGTAAGTATTTAAATCTGACATCGGCCTGAAAATATCCACTCCGAAGTATGAACATCGGGACAACCATTACGTAAATACAATGTACTACATAGGATAAAATTTTACCCGCTTTGCTCATAATCCTCTGTTTTGTTAAAGTTTTTATTCCGAATATTCTTCAACCAAGTACGAATAATATAGTGTTAATTTAATAAAAAGAGCTTTATAATTACGAGGCCAAAGCAAAATTTGGACTAATTTTTTATTTATGCAGATAGGTTATTTATCTCTAGAAAGCATCTGACTCGTATCGTCAAAGATGTCACAGGACTCGGCCCCAAATCCATATTAGAAGAAATTGCTATCTCTGAAGCTGTTATTTTGATGAATGTATCAAGTCTGTCTGTGAAAGATGTGATGCAGGAACTAAATTTTTCAGATTATGGTACTTTCAGTAAATTCTTTAAGTTACATTTAGGGCAGTCGCCTATGACCTATCGCAATCAAAGTCTTTAACAGTTGATAGCAAAAAATCTGCGCGTGTATTTGCATGTAAGAGGTCTTGACTTAAAATTCAAGCCGATGCCAACATTTCACAACTACTTCCATTCCCTAAGTGAATAGGATATTCGAAAAGGCAAAATAGGAGTAGATCAAGCTTATCCTGCCTAAAAAATAATACCGTCGGGCATACTGAGTTTGTAAATGAAAATAGATGTAAGTAGATTCCGATTCTTCCAAAATTTTCCTAACATTTGTATATATTTAGGAAATACCAGCTATAATATGAATTCTAAATCAAAATTGATATTTTTTGTTTTATTTTTATTAACTCTAATCTTAATAGTAGTGGTGTTTTACGTCACTTTTTCCAATGTAGTCGTTCCACGCTGGAATACATTAATTATCCCTGGGCGTGTCGTTAAGATCTCCGTCATGATAATACTATCGATTTGGTCAATATGGCTGGGAATAGTTTTCTTGTCAAAAATTACCAAATCTCGAATCCGATCGTATATAAATTTATTGTTGAATAGTTGACCAATGGATAAACCAAAGAATTTAATTAACATTTTATATTTGAAGCGATTTTTATTTCTAGTTTTTTGCCTTTTTAGTCTGCAGTTAACTGCTCAGGATCTTTTGGGGTATGAAGCTATTCTGAGTAGCTCTTCAAACAGTGTAAGTTCTATAAATAATCATCATCCTAATGATCGAATCTCTTTTGTTGAGCTGAGTACCAAAGATATTCCTCTTTTAAATGATTGTTCTGATAGCCTATATAAGGTTCGCTATTTAGGGCTAAAATTTGAAAATCAGTCCCAATTAGATAGTCTTTGTCAATCATTGTATTTATTTCCCCATGTGGAGGCTATTGTCTTTAAGGAATTTAGAATTAGTAATGATACTTTGCAGCCTGTAGGTATATTACATCTTGACGACACTTTTTATAAACAAAATCGGTTGAGGGCAATAGCATTTGAGGGAAACACTAAAATAAACTTGGCTGGCGAAATTGCGAACTTGAATAAGTTGCCCATGCTGCACTATTTAATTTTCAAAGCTTTCCCGGGACAGTATATCCCAAAAGGTTTAAAAGAAAATCATCGATTGAAAGGTATTTCGCTTGATTATAAGCCTTTATTGGATCAATTTGAATTTCCGCCCCAATTAATCGAAATAGCTATTAACGCCACTTCGCCAAGTGATCGCATTGATCATGTATTGGATATACTACCCAATAAAGAGCGAATTGAAACACTCAGTTTAAGCTACTTCAAGGTTAAAGACACAGCAATATATTCAGACCGAGGATTCAGGTCCCTTAAAACCTTAAAATTAAATTTTAATGATATCGATGACCCAGGACGATTGATGAATAATTTCAGTAGCAGCACTCAATTGAAATATCTGAACTATTCAAACGGACCTCTAAAACAGATTTCTTCCTCTTTATTTCAATTCAAAGAATTGCAGGAATTGCAGATTAAAAATACAAAGTCTGCATTTTACCTTCCCAAAGAGTTAGCCCAGTTAAAGAAACTTCGTCTACTTGACCTATCTGACAATGCAATTGATAGCCTGCCGGATGCCTTGTTTCAGTTAACTGCATTAACAAATCTAAACCTGTCCTACAATAACCTTGGGTTTCTTTCAAATGAGCTGGGAAAATTGACGGGTATAAATACCTTACAGCTTCAAGGAAATAAATTACAGCATATTCCGGTTACGATCAATGGTCTTCATCGATTACACGAGTTAAATGTGCAAGCTAATCCGATAGCTACACTACCGTCGTTTGCTGGAATGAAAAACCTCGAAATATTAAATTTAGCGTATTGCAATTTAAGTCGTTTACCTGAAGACATCGGTACATTGTTGAGTTTAAAGAATTTTGATGTAAGCGATAATTTTCTGAAAGCATTACCAGTAAGTATTACAAAGCTATCGAAGCTCGAAAAATTAAGAGTGTCTACGAACTTACTGGAAAAACTACCCTTGCATATGGAGGGGTTGGCCAATATCCGGGAACTATATGTCGATGTCAATCACCTGAGTGAATTACCAGTTTCTATCGGTGATATGAAACAGCTGAGGATTCTAAATATAAGTCACAATGATATAACTGTGCTTCCTGAATCGCTAGGTCAACTTGTCAATTTACATGCGTTTTATGCGATCAATAGCCGCCCTTCACATTATAGTGTTTATGATTCATCAAGAGAAATCTATCGTAAAGATGAGCCAAAAACCAACCGTCAGCTTGCCAGTACAGCTCTTCGTCGTTTTCCAAATGATCTGAAAGAATGGAAGAATATTAACACTATTCTAATATCCAATAATGATTTCTCATCTTTTGAAATAGTAAAGTCATTATTCACTATTCCATCGACTTCATATGCTATAGATCTTTCTCATTGTAATATTTCCACTTTACCTTTAACGGGATGGGAAAGATTTCTTGGTAAGGAACTACTTTTGATGGACAATAATATTAAAGAGGTTCCAAAAGAAATGGTCTTAGCACCACTATTGGAAAGCTTGAGTTTCCGACGAAATAAACTGCCAGAATCGCCCAAAAATCAAAACTCTTATGCAGAAAAGCGTAGCGGTGTAATGCTGTATTTCCAACAGATCGGTCTGATGGACATGGATGATCTGCCCAATGATAATAATATGGTCAATGCGCTTGTGGAGCGGAGTAGCCAATCCTTTATTTTTGACAAGGATTATAAGACAGCTGTTGAGTTGGCAGATAAGGCCTTTGAACTTAATCCAGATCTAGCTAAAAAAACGCTCAATTTTAGAAATATTGGTGAGGCACGATTCAGACGGGGCGATTATAATGGTGCAATATTCGATCTGACGAGAGCTATTCAGCGCGACACCATAGGGCCGATTCGCATAATGAATTTTGTTGTCCCCGAATTTGAAAATAGAGCCAGAAGTTATCTCGCCGTCAAGGATACCCTAGCAGCAATTCAAGACTATCTCACCTTGTCGAGGCAGTTTAGAATTGAAAGCTGGGTCGACGTGGGGCTCTTGTATCAGAAGACTAACCAGAAAGAAAAGTCTCGCGAGGCATTTCAGAAAACAATAGATTATTACCTCAAGCGGATTGCAAATGAAAGGGAAATTCAAGCGAATAAAGAATTGTATCGGCTATGTATTCTGGAAATCTATATCGTATCCAATCAACAACAAAAAGCTAAAGAATATGCTGCGGAGATAGGTTCCGACATAAAAGAAAAAGATCTAACACCTGTTTATCTTTATTTAAATTCAGTGATAGACATAGCTGAAAAGAAAAAACCTCGTTTCGATCCATCATTATTTAAAGATAAGGCAAGTAGAAGCTGGGGTTACGATTTGTTACTGGAATGGACCGATAGTGCTATTATTAATAATGAGCAAAAAATACAGATACGTGATTTGACTTTTGCTATGGAAAAGCTGCGGTGAATCATTTCGAATTAAAATGTGTAATATGGACCTTAGTGGAGATTTTGGGCATTGAGACTATGAGATTCCGAGGCGAATTGACCACTTTAAATAAACCATAAAAGTAAGTGAAAATGGTTTTGAGACTTTTCAGCGTAACATTCAAATGGTCAAAATTGTCCGGATTAACTAGTCATCGGTTTTCGAATCTGGATAGTCAACGGCCCTGAAATCTCCAACTTGGCTACAGGAAGCCGAATACTCGCTTTTTAGCAGTAGAAATATTGAATCGCATGTTGATAGAAAAAAATTACTAGATTTGAATGTAAATTTTATCTACTTAAACTGAAAAGCGAAAAGTCGCGCATTAATCAATGAACTCCGATCAACAGATTTGGCAAATGTTTCAAGTTGGGCATGAACCATCGTTCAAAATACTTTTTGAACGATACAACCAACTGTTGTTCAATTATGGGTTCAAGTTTACACAGGATGAGGCGATTATCGAGGACAGTATTCAAGAGCTATTTGTTAAGTTATGGTGCAACAGGGATAATTTAAGCACAGATGTTGCGGTCAAAAATTACCTATATAAGGCTTTCCGTCGTACGTTGGTAAAGAAAATCGAACAATCTCTTCGGCGGACAGAAGTTACCAATTCCTCCGTTGATTATTTGCCATTTACCATTGAGCTTCCACATGATCTTACTATAATCCGTCAGGAACGTGCTACTAAGGTCCGGGATAAGCTCGATCAAGCACTGCAACAGATGACCGCTCGTCAGCGCGAAATTATTCATCTACGTTTTTTTGAAGAGTTGCCCTATACAGACATAGCCGAAATTATGGGACTTTCGACCAAAGATACCTATAAACTGTATTACCGTGCGCTAGACAGTTTGAAAAAACACTTTGGCAGGTTTGGTCTTTTGGTACTGCTCTATTTGCTCAACCAGCTACGATATCAATAAATCTTACATCTAACTGTAAGTTTTTCCACAATATATAAAATAACCAGTATTAAATTATCCTGAATGGCGTTTAGGCCTTTTGGGTTGATTTGACTGGCATTGCTATTTTAAAAAAAAAAAAAATTATTGGGGTAAAATTTTTGTGAAGGGTGTAACCTATATAAAACAGTATGAATTCTAGGTTAGCAAAATATAAAGATTATACGGCGACTGATTTTTTTTCGGATGAAGACTTTGCACAGTCTATGTTTCAGAATGAAGCTGCACAACAGGATTTTTGGCAGGAACTGGGCAGCCATTATCCAAATTTGGCCGCCGAAATGGATATGGCAAGATCGTGGATGCTGTTAATTAAAGCGCAGGAACCTGTTCAAAGCAGCTTAAATAGTCATCAGCGTTGGACGAACATTCAAAGCCAGATTCCAGTTTATGAGAGGAAGCAAGTACAAAAATCGATTATTAGAACAATTCTCCGATGGACAGCTTCAGCGGCGGCACTATTGCTTCTTGGAATATTGAGTTATGAAATTAGCCAATTTGGTACAAAAGCAGCGAATACCGCATTTGGTGAACAACGTGAATTAGCACTTCCAGATTCTTCTATTATCAAATTAAATAGTAATTCCCGCATTTCCTATGTACGCAGTTGGAAAACCGATAAACCGCGGGAAGTCTGGTTTGAAGGGGAAGGTATGTTTGAGGTAAAACATACAGCAATTAAAAATCGCCTCCGCGAAAACGATCTCTTTGTCGTGCATGTGGGCAAACTTTCATTGACGGTGTTGGGGACAAAGTTCAATGTGAAGGATCGCCGTGGACGCATTGAAGTGACCTTGTTTGAAGGGAGCGTACGCGTTCAGGGGCAAAATGGAGAGGATCATGTACTGGCACCAGGGGAGATGTTCATCTACGACGAAAATTTAAAAACTAATGAGATCGTTTATAACGATGCTAACAAAGTGCTATCCTGGACTCGGGGCGAATTGAGCATTGAGCACAGCAACTTAGCCAATATAGTAAGTGTTTTGGAAGATAACTATGGCTACCAAGTCGTGGTTGAAGACCCAGCATTGCTCAATAAGCGGTTTACCGGTGTTATACCAGTAAAAAAGATTGATGACATTCTCTTTGTTATCAAACATACGATGAATGTAAACATTGAAGTGAAAAACAAACAGATTGTAATAAAACCTAACTAAAAACAACTATTAATCAATCAAAATTTATGAAAACTAAACTTCTTGTGCCTATTGTCTTCCTGGTGAGTACCACAGGTAGCTTTGCACAAAAAAGAGCTAGTCTCGGGCAGGCTCTTAGCGAGGTAACTCGCATTTACGGAACGAAATTTTCTTATGAAGAGGGACTAATCCGCGATTCTTTTGTTAACAGTGATCTTATCCCGAAAAATAAGAGAATTCCTGTGGAGACTGTATTGAAAGAACTTCTCTATCCAAACAATTATCTCTTTCTCTACGTTCAAAATAATTATTTTACCATTATTCGGGACAATAGAGATAAGAAAAGTAAAGATGATGATGGGCTGTATTGGAAGACTATCACAGGTTTTGTAAAAGATAATAAAGGTACGCCCTTGGTTGGTGTAACTGTCATGTCCGATGGACATGCTGTGCGTACAGGGGTGACCTCAAGTAGTGATGGTGGCTACACACTTCGCCTCACCGAACCTGCTGATGCACTGATTTTTTCCTACATGGGGATGGAGCCGCAGCGAAGGGTAATCGGTAGTAGTAATCAGATTAATGTGACGATGGAGCAGGTCGTCAGTGTGTTGGATGATGTTGAAGTGGTATCTATGGGTTACACTAAAATCCCCAAAGAGACAGCTACCGGTTCATTTGGAAACGTGACGGCCAAACAATTACAGGAAACACCAGCAATCAATATCCTTGAACGAATACAGGGGCTCGTACCAGGGATGTATGTAGATCCACGAACAAATAACATACAGATACGCGGTATAAATAGTTTTGGTACCGGAGGAACTCCAAAAGAACCATTGATCGTAGTTGATGGATTCCCGATGGCAGAAACAGTTGATGCCCAGTTTTCGCTTACAAATAAAGGCAATACACAGAGCTCTGGTGGTGCGGTATTAAGCCGAATAAATCCGAACGACATCGAAAGCATAACTGTATTGAAGGATGCTGCGGCATCATCAATTTGGGGTGCCAAAGCCGCAAATGGGGTAATCGTTATTGAAACTAAAAAAGGAAGAGTTACCCCAACATCAATCAATTTCGGTACTTCCTTAAGTATCGCCTCTCCGGCTGATCTGAATAAAATGGACAGGATGTCTTCGTCGCAATATATTGACCTTGAAAAACAATTGGTCGAGGAAGGCTTTATAGCAGACAATATCGAAAAAAATAGCTGGGACGCATTTAATAGTAGCAAACCTCACTCTGAATCACTCGAATGGATTTTTCGTGCAATACGGGGGACAGCAACTGAGCAGGAACGCGACGCAGCACTCTCAAGACTTGCATCTACTGATAATCGTAATCAAATCAAAGACTATCTATTGCAGAAGGCGACTTCCCAACAGTATAATCTTTCAATCTCGGGAGGAGCCAATAAAAGCACCTACTTTGTCTCCACCAATTATACAAAAGATGTCCCCGTGTTTCGCGCAAATAAAGCAGAAAGCTTTAATACAACGGCTAATCTTACCAATATGCTTTTCAACGATCGGGTTAAGCTAGCTACTGGTATTACGTATAATTATGGAAATTCCATTGGTAATTCTGCCGTAATCAATGCCCTATCATCAAATATTAGTTCAGGCGGCCTTCTCCCTTATGATCTGTTGAAAGATGAAAGCGGAAATAACATACGACGTTATATTCAATTTAGACCTGAGGTTTCGCGGGATTTTGAGAACAAAGGTTATATGGATTGGGCTTATAATCCAATAGAAGAGCTCAGTGCTGCAAATTATAATAGTCAAAATCATGGGTTGCGGATGCATATGGATATCAATACCAAACTGACCAGTTGGGCAGATCTCTCGGTAATGGGGCAATGGCAGCGGCAAATGAACAACACGGAAAATGTTGACGGGGTAAATAGTTATAGCCAGAGAAATCAGATCAATATCGGTACTACGTTCAATGCTAATGGAAATTATGTATATGGCTATCCGATGGGAGGTCGATTGGGCATTCAGAATTACAATGGTTCCCAGTACGTTTTCCGTTCACAGCTGAATATCAACAAAGCTTTTGGCGGGGCTATGGAGCATAATTTGAATTTTCTCGCCGGTGCCGAATGGAAACAGAATAATTACCGGTCATCCGGAGATAACTACTTAGGATTCAATGCTGATACCTATTCATTTGCCGTTATAAATCCAAGAGGAAGTTACCCGACAATTTATGGTTGGGATAATTATTTCAGTTCCAATGCTGCCATTGCAAAGAATAGAAACCGAGCGTTATCTTACTATTCCAATGGCGCTTTTTCAGCCTTTAACGGTAAATATGTACTTTCTGGAAGCATTCGATTTGATGATTTTACGCTAGTAGGTGCTTCTAAGAGTGAGCGCGGTAAGCCACTTTGGTCTGTAGGTGGAAAATGGGATGTTAAAAAAGAAAACTTCTTAAAGGAATCAACATGGGTAGATGCTTTGGGGATTCGTATGACTTACGGAGTCAATGGTATTTTGCCAACAGGTGCAAATAGGGTTGTTGTGATCAATACTAGTAATGATAACATTACAAATGAAGTAACGGCAGAAATTGTATCTCCTGCTAATAGTCAGATTAGCTGGGAAAAAGTCCATACACTTAATATTGGAGTAGATTACGGCATCTGGCACAACAGACTACAGCTTAACGTAGATTATTATACGAAGAAATCTTCTGATATTATTTATGATTTTCCGTTCAACCCAACCTATGGCTGGACGCGTCTGAAATTTAATAGCTCGACAATGTCGGGGCAAGGCGTTGATTTAGGCTTAAGGGCTGTTTGGTTGCAATCTAAGGTAAAATGGAATACATTATTCAATTTTGGTTATAACAGCAATAAAGTCACAGATTCGCGTTTCAGCAATCCGACTCGGGTGCTTGACTACATCAATGGAACTATTCCGATTGTGGGAAATTCAACAGATTATGTCTATGCCTACCGTTGGGCAGGACTAGATAATCAAGGACGTTCGCAGGTATACAAACAAAATGGAGAAATTGTCAATGCTGACGCACCTGCTACAGCTCTTTCACCGGAAGACCTTGTGAAAGTGGGGCGTACCACACCGCCCTATTTTGGTGGACTATTCAATACATTCTCCTATCGTAATTTTACCTTGGGAGTTCGTATAACCTACGAATTGGGACATGTATTTAGACGACTTTCCGTACAAAACTATCCAGATTATGCTCCCTATTCGGGAGTCATCGGTCTTCAGTCCGATCTAGCAAAGAGGTGGCGTCAACCTGGAGATGAAGCTTTCACAAACGTACCAGGACTGAGTAAGCAAGGTTACCAATACAATAGTTTGTCCCGTTATGCCAATTCGGATGCGTTGGTAATCAGTGGCAGTAATGTTCGCTTGCAGCAGATTGATCTAGGTTATAGTTTTCCATTCAAAACCTTGGAACGTACACCGTTTAAATCTGTAAACGTAAATGCGAGTGTTCGTAATCTGGGCTTACTTTGGCGTAAAAATAAAGATGGAATTGATCCAAGTTATCGCACATTGAATAGTTATTCAAATCTTCCGCCTTCACCAACGTATTTTATGAGTCTAAACCTATCTTTTTAAACCTGAAATCATGAAAATCAAAAATATTATCCTCTATTGCCTACTATCCTCGGGCGTATTATTGGCAGCTTCATGTCGGAAATTTGTAGAAGTAGATCAGTATGATAAACGTACCCTGAAGACAACCGACGATTTTCGTTATCTTCTCAACAATAAGGGTAACTTTGAAAGTTCGTATATACTGCCACTTATCACAAGTGATAATATCGCTGCGGAAGTCCCAACTACAGCTTCATTGGCCTGGGGTGAAAATTACCAAAGAGCCTATATTTGGAATGACTATTTCTATGTAGACAATCAGCAAGACGTAGCCTGGAATAACCTGTATAAGCAGATTTATATTGCCAATGAAATTCTTGACGGGGTGATGGAAAGCCAAAATGGCACAACAGCACAAAAGCTTGCTGTTGCTGCTGAAGCTCGCGTTCATCGTGCGTTTGCCTATTTTTCTTTAGCCAATCAGTATGCCCAAATATATGACCCCACAAAGGCCGAAAGCCAGCCCGGATTACCATTATTGCTGAAAGCAGATCTTTTTGAAAATCTAAGTCGTGTGTCGCTAGCTCGTATTTATGAACAGATGATCACAGATTTAAGTTTGGCTACGGAAAATCTACCTAATTATCCGACTTTTAATTACCATCCTTCCAAAATTGCTGCTTATGCCTTGTTATCAAGAGTATACTTGACAATGCGTAATTTTGAAGAAGCTGGTAGATATGCCGACTTGGCCTTAGCTTTAGATCCTACAGTGTATAATCTGGAGGACTACGTTTCAGGCTCCTATCCTCGATTGATTGATGATAAGGAAGTACTCTTGTCAAAGTTAAGCTCAGGATTTATACGCGGCCCGATAAATCCTGAACTTATCGCACTGTACAAAGCTGATGATCTTCGGCTGAAATTATTCATTGGTACCGATGTCAATACCTATAAAGGATCGGTATATATCAAACCTTTATTTAATAACCCTTATTATTACAACTCTTATGTAGGTTTGAATAGCCCCGAAATCATTCTCAATCGGGCAGAGGTGTACGCTCGTCAAAATAATGCGGCCAAAGTAGTCGAATTGCTAAATCTATTGCGTAAGAAGCGTTTTGCAGCAAGTAAATACATCGCACTTTCACCGACAGATATCAGTGGTGACTTACTACAGTCGGTCGTCGACGAGCGCCGTCGCGAATTTGTTGGAACGGATCTACGTTGGTACGATATGCGCCGCCTGACGTTGGATGGTAATTATTTTAAACCTGTTAGCCGTACGTTAAATGGACAAACTTATACCTTGACGGCTTCAAGCCCACGTTTGATATACCCCATTAACCAGGAAGTTTTGACTCTCAATCCTGAAATTGGCCAAAACCCCAGATAATTTATATAAGATGAAAAAACAGATGATCTTTTTAGTACTGTTGTTTGTCCAGGCTGTGTTATATGCGCAGCCTCGATTTGACAGCAGCGTTTTCAAACCAGCAAAGCCCCAAACGACAGCGCCTGTTCAGGTGGTCTACAGCGCCAAAGACAAGGATCTTGAATTTAGTGATGCAATACATGCGACATTCTTTTTGTTTGAAGATTTTGAATGGAGGCAGATAAGCCTTTCCATGCAGAAAAATGCGACAGGGCTATGGACAGTAGCGGTACCGGTTAAACCGACGACCGCTTTTATAGCCGTAAAATTCTATCAGGGAGAAGTTGATCACCCGGATGCAATTGACAACAATCAGGATCGTGGCTATGCTATTGCTCTAGCTGATGGAAAAGGAAATTCCGTAGCGGGGGCATATTTGGGAGAAGCTGCTTTTCAGGTACCTGCAATAGCAGGTGGTGGAATCTTCTCTTATTATAATAATCAGCCTCCTGCGATGCCAGCTGCCTATCTGAAAGGATTAGCTGAAAAAGAATTTGCTTTGTCGGGAAAACGTTACCTGCGCTATTTTCAGCCATTTATGAACTTACAAAAATTGGCTTTGGAAGGCGAATTTCCGGCATACGCCAAGAAGCTGATTAGTGATCAACTTAAACAAAAGGCTATCTCTGATCAAAACCTTAACCAACTTTATAGTTTTGCGAGCGCGCGGCTTCAGGATAAAGCATTGACTCAATTGATCGAGCAACGTGTAAACACCGACTTTCCAACTGGTGCGACGGCCCGGTTTATTGCTTACAGCAATACCATGGGAAGCAGTCCAAACAAAGCGGAGGTAATTGCTTCGTATGAGAATTTTTTACAACGTTTTCCTGTTCAGCAATGGCGTCAGCATCCCAACGGTCAGGGGTTTATCTATTATGCAGTATACCGTGGACTCGGATCGGCTTACTTCGACTCCAAACAACTTGACAAGTTCGCGAAACTGTATGACGATATTGATTTCCGTACAGGAAACGAATTGATGCGCTGGAATATCATGCGTGCATATATGTTTAAAATGGTGGGTAAAGATAGCCTTTATCAAGTATCCGAAGCAATTCTGCCCAAATTGATCGACCGTAAAGGAGACAATTCTTATCAGGAAGATTTTGATCGGCAGACACAGGCAGATTCCAATGTCGCTAAAAATTTGGATGACCGTCTTTTTACCCATATTTCTTTACTAAATGACCTTAAAAAGTATCAAGAGGCCCGAAAATATTTCTTACTGCTTTCCGAAGATGGTAAATACAATAATGCCGAACTCAATGAAATTAATCTTCAGGTGCTGGAGGGCTTAGGCGATGACAAACAAATTTTACCCTTACTCGAGATGAGTGCAAGATACAATGCAATGACACCGCGTATGTTTGATAAGCTCAAAGCAATTTACTTAAAAGGACATGCTGACGATGAGGCTGGTTATCAGACGTACTTGGCGGGATTAAAATCCAACGAGGAAAAAGCAGCCATGCAGGCCTATGTGGATCACAATTGGGTCAATCATCCTATGCCTGATTTTCGATTGGAAACTGCCGAAGGTCTATTTATTACGCCAGAAGATTGGAAAGATAAAATTGTTGTCGTGGATTTCTGGGCTACCTGGTGTCGTCCATGTATTATGGCCTTTCCAGGCATGCAGCTTTTGGTCGATAAATATGCGCAGGATAAACATGTTGCCATTTATATGCTAGGTACCATGCAGACCGGAAATTATAAAGATAAATCAGTGAACTATGTTCGTGGAGAAGGTTTTCGTTTCAATTTGTTGCATGATTCGGTCAACCCACAGACGAATGAGCAGGATTTGGTTTTCAAACAATTGGTTCCTCTGTTCGGTGACTCATCTATTCCGCGAAAAATCATTGTGAAAAATGGTCGGGTGCGTTATTGCTCGGGAGGTTATTCAGGAAGCCCCAGCAAATTGATGGATGAACTTTCCCTGGCTATCGAGATACTTAAAAACGAAAAATAAAATATTAAAATATTACGCAATATGAATAGGAAAGCAACGAGTTTACTCGTCGGCATGCTTGGTCTAGGATTGTCTTTGCAGGCTCAGATGAATCCAAAATATAAATTTGAGGAGGCACTGAAGCTTATCCAGCAGAATTATGTCGACCAGGTCAATGAAGAACATCTGGTGGATGCGGCGATCAAAGCGATGATAGCAGATTTAGATCCCCATTCACACTATACCAGTCGTGAGGAGGCTGAACAGATGCGTGTCGCCATGAGTGGAAGCTTTGCAGGGATAGGCATTCAGTTTCTAAAAACAAAAGAGCAGACTTTTGTCACCAAAGTCAATCCTGATGGACCTGCCATGCGTGCAGGAATACGTGTCGGTGATCAGATCCAAGGGATAGACGGAGAAAGCATCCTTGAACAAAAATGGGGCAATAAGGAGATTATGGAAAAATTACGCGGTGAAAAAGACGTGCCAGTACTCCTTACAATTGCGTCTCCGGGAAGTAAGGAAAGCAAGAATATCAATATTGTTCGCGAAAATATATTGGAGAAATCGGTTCGAGAAAGTTATATGGTAGATCAGGAGATCGGCTACATTGCGCTTTCAATTTTCAATAGAACTACACGTCAGGAGATTGATGCTGCTCTAAAAAATCTGAAAGAACAAGGAATGAAAAAGCTGATCCTTGATTTGCAGAGCAATGGTGGGGGCTATGTCGAATCTGCGATTGGTGTTGCCGATGAGTTTTTGCCTAAGGAGAAAATTGTCTTTTATTCAGTGCCCAATGAAGGGGGAAAAGACTATTACTTTACGGGCGGATTTGGTCAGTTTTACGAAGGACAGCTTGTAGTCCTTATTGACGAATCAACTGCTTCGTCCAGTGAAATTGTCACAGGAGCACTTCAGGACTGGGATCGTGCTGTAATTATCGGGCGCCGCAGCTTCGGAAAAGGCTTGATGCAGAAACCAGTACCGCTATCGGATGGCTCAGAAATGCAGCTTACCGGTGCGAGATACTATACTCCATCAGGGCGTTCGATCCAAAAGCCCTACAATAAAGGCAAGGATGATTATTTCCAGGATTTTAACCGTCGAATGGAATCAAAAGAATTATTGGAAGAAGGACATATTTCCTTTCCGGACTCTTTAAAATACACGACACTTGGAAATAAAAGGATTGTTTTTGGGGGTGGTGGAATTATGCCAGACCGTTTTGTTCCCATAGATACCAATGAATATAGTACCTGGATGGCACAACTGATGAACAGTGGACTCGTTGCCAAAGGTGGATTCGAGTTTGTCCAGCAAAATCGTGAGGCTCTGCTCAAAGCGTATCCAGACTTCAAAGCATTCAACATAAGGTTTAAAGTTCCAAAAGAAGTACACCAGCAACTGATCACTGCCGCAAACAAAATTGCTGTAGCAATTCCACCTGCACAACAGCTTGACGCGCATGCTACTATTGATGTTGAATTTAAAGCACAAGTAGGTTCATTGTTATATACTGGCGGTGATTACATGGCCCGGGTCCGGAACGAATCCAACCAAAGTTTTAAAGAAGCATTGTCTGTACTACGGGATGAAAAACTTTACAAACAATTATTACAGACAGGAACTGTGGGACAGTCTGCTAAAAACAGTCTGACGAAATTAGTGAAATAGATTTTTGAACGAGAAAACTAAATAATTATGAAAAATATGAAATGGGTGCTAGCTTTAGCTTGCGTATTGCCAGCATTAGGATATGCACAACAAAATTATACACTGCAAGGAGCAGTGGGCAAGTTAGACAAACCTGCGAAGGCATATCTGCGTCTTAATTACGACGGAAAAGAACGCATTGACTCCGTTGAAATGAAAAATGGAAAATTTGAATTTAAGGGAAGCATCCCCTCCCCGATGGAAGCGCATTTGCGCATTATCCACGACAATGCTCCTTTTGACCCAGCTAAACCACCGAAACAAGACATTCTCCCTTTTTTGATTGAATCGGCGACAATTAAGTTTATAGCAGCAGATTCCATCAAACATGCAAAAATCTCTGGATCCCCTTTAAATGCAGAGAACGACCGGGTAAATGCTTTATTAAAACCGATATACGATCAATATGAGGTTTTAAATAACGAATATAAAGCTAAGTCGCTCGCAGATCAGCAAGATCCTAAATATATCAAGACATTGGAGGATCGTGCAAATGCGATACAACAACAGACCATCGATGCGAAATTGGACTATGTGGCCAAAAACCCGAAGAGCTATATGGCTTTAATGGCTTTTAATTCAACGTTACCCCCTGAATTTGATGCACTCAAAGCCGAGAAGATATTTGCTACACTCGATGCTAGCTTGCAGAATTCTATTCTGGGTAAGGACTTGGCTAAACGTATAGCGTTAGTCAAAAAAACAAGCGAGGGGGTAGAAGCCCAGGATTTCACACAGCCTGATGTTGATGGCAAGCCTGTGAAATTATCCGATTACCGTGGTAAGTATGTCCTGATTGACTTTTGGGCATCCTGGTGTGCGCCATGTCGACGGGAAAATCCGAATTTGGTAAAATCCTATACTAAATACCAAAAAAAAGGATTTGAAATTCTAGGCGTATCCATGGATAAAGCCGCTGATAAGGCGAAATGGTTAAAAGCAATCCAAGATGATGGACTTACGTGGAAACAAGTGGGAGATCTCAAGGGATGGGAAAATGAAGCGGGGCTAATGTACGATGTGAAGGCTATTCCCATGAATTTTTTGGTAGACCCTAATGGTAAAATCATTGCGAAATATTTGCGTGGTGAAGAATTGGATAAAAAATTGGAGGAAATTTTTTCCAAATAGTTTTTCAATATGCTGAGTCCTAACCTAGGTTTGCATATGTTTCGTTAGAAAAAGAAGGCTGTCGTTGAGTACAGCCTTTCTTTTTGATTTTAATGTAGAGATTACGCTATGTGGCAGAAGTGTCTATAGCTAGCGTTAAAGCTTAAATGTGTCAATATTTGTCTAATTTGTTAGAAAACTTCTGAGGGTTTCTTTATTTATATTTTTAAATAAAGTTTTGATTAATTTTCCTTTGCTATCCAATAATATAAATGCAGGTATATTTTTGGAGCTCAGATATTGCTGCTGAATTTTTTGGATTGTAAACTTATCACCGATTTTCGGTAACTCCCGGTTACCGCTTATATAACCTTTCTTTTTTCAGGCATTATTTCTAAAAACAATATGCTATTGGACGCTGTCCAATAAATGGAACATAAAAAAAGCAAATGAATTTTGATATCATTAAGTGTGAAGACCTGGAGCAGGCTATACATATACCAAATACGACGGAAGACCATAATGAAGAAACCTGGTTTGTGAAATTTGGTGAAGAAATAATAGGAGTAGGGCTTTTTTCAAAATACAGCGGGCGTTGTGTTTTGGCAATTGTTGGTGATGCTTATGATGATAAGAAAATAATTGGCGATATCAATTCACACGATAAAATTATTATTGAAGGATTGAGCATAGCGTTTGAAGGGTATTTAAGATCCATTCTCGGTGATGTAGTGATTGGCGAAAAGAAAGTGGATGATGAGTAGTAATAATGATATATATAGAAAGACCTTCAAAATTTTAGGCTGTTTATAAGATCAAAGTGATCAATTTTAAGAATCAGTTTTTAAAATAGCAAATGATACAAAAACCTTTTACTTTTTTTTTCGCAATAAAAATCTTTCATTTGTATAGAAGAGAAAGTTGTGATGATAAGAAAAGATCTTTTGATCGAAATAGCTGAAGAGCTAGAAGATTACTGTACCAATGAATCGGTGAATGGTACGCTCACTGATTTTTTAAAATACATGTATCTCAAAAATTCAATTGGGATGACCCAGACACGTAAAGTTGGGGGAGAGCATGCTATTGTCACAGAAAGAGATGTCCCGGCAGAAGATTTGGGTAAACTTCTTTTGATGATGAACCGTTATGCGAAACATTACATAAAGTTAGCGTTCGAAGGAACCCATCTGCAGACTCCGGAAGATTTTACTTTTCTGATGGTGTTATTCTCTTATGATAAGCTACTTCAGACAGAACTGATTAGGAAAAATGCTGTCGAAAAAGCTTCTGGTACAGAAGTCATCCGTCGATTAATGCGACTTGGTTTAATCGAAGAAGCACCCAAAGTCTCCGATAAAAGAGCCAAACCAATCTGTATTTCCAATGCTGGCCGTGCCGAACTGTTTAAGGTTCTGCCTAACATGAAAACGGTAGGTAATATCCTGATCGGCAATCTTTCAAATGAAGAACGCGATTTATTAATAATATTACTTGCTAAGCTCGATCACCATCACCATACCCTGATTGATATGAAAGATGTGAATCATCTTGAACAATATCTCAAAAAGGATTGAGATAAGTTTAACCTATCTCTATTCTAAAAATTATTCTTTATTCATTTGTCTATAATGCTGTATATCAGTTGTATCCTTTTGATATAAAATAGCGTGCATAGAAAATATTTCGTCGTTTTTGTACTACAATTCGATCATATCTTTATTATTTAAAAATATTTAGTATTATTTAATACTAAATTAGAATTTAAATAAACTATATTTGATTTTAAATTCTTAAAGGTAGCCGTATGTTTGACAAAAATTTCATTTTAACCACACTCATTATGCTAAGTTCTTTTTCTGGTTTCGCCCAAAAGAAAGTACTATCTGGCATTGTGAAAGATGCAAATACAGGTGAGACGCTAATCGGTGCAGTTGTTTCAGAAAAGGATACAGAGCGAGCAACGTCAACAAACAATTATGGGTTCTATTCCATAGTACTCGAAGCAGGAGAGCGAATCGTGACCTTCAGTTATTTAGGATACGAAACTCAGACAAAAACAATCTCCTTAAAAGAATCAATGAAGAATGATATCGAGCTCATACCTAACCGGAATGCATTACAAGAGGTTGTTGTATCGGGTGTGCAACGCAATAAAAATGTGCGTAGTCCAAAGATGGGATCATTCAAATTCAGTATGGAAGAGATAAAAAACGTACCCGTGCTATTTGGCGAGAAAGATTTACTCAAGACAATACAGCTGCTGCCCGGTGTACAGAGCGGAGGCGAGGGGAGCACAAATTTTTTTGTCCGTGGTGGAGGGGGAGACCAGAATCTGATTTTGTTGGATGAAGCAATCGTTTATAATGCTGCTCATCTTTTAGGTTTTTTTTCCACATTCAATTCTGATGCGGTTAAAGACGTGCAGCTGTACAAAGGTGGGATACCAAGCCAATATGGCGGACGAATATCTTCCGTTTTGGATATTACAATGGTGGATGGAAATCAGAAAGAGTTTTCTGCTGAAGGCGGTGTAGGTCTTATTGCATCGCGCCTAAAGGTATCGGCACCTTTGCCTGATGATCGCGGATCATTCATGCTCAGTGGTCGGCGTACATATGCGGACCTGTTTCTCAAACTTTCAAATGATCAGGATGTGAAGCAGAGTAAATTATACTTTTATGATTTAAATGCTAAACTAAACTACAAGATTGATGAACGCAATAAGATCTTCCTATCTGGTTATTTCGGAAAGGATGAGTTAGGGTTTTCCAATAAATTTGGTTTTAACTGGGGAAATAAAACAGCTACTGTACGTTGGAATCACATC